>Ga0307512_10001789_pt1 | contig 29203 bp, 24 predicted proteins | sample 14_EM_MG_FD_200267 | JGI IMG/M metagenome (GOLD analysis project Ga0307512, IMG submission 200267) | Populus trichocarpa ectomycorrhiza microbial communities from riparian zone in the Pacific Northwest, United States - 14_EM | ecosystem: Host-associated > Plants > Roots > Unclassified | place... | reverse complement strand
AGTTATTGAGTGTACAAAGGCTGTTTCGATGTGATTAATGTGTGCGTCAACAGAGTGTCAACAATTTTAAATCTTACACATTCAGCAATCAATGGGCTGCATCATCCCATCCTTCCAAAGTGAATGTATAGGTCGGCATTACTGCGAAAAAATAGAATGACTCGGTCGTTGCCACATCCTAAAAATGAGCATCAACGGAGCGTCAACGAGTTTTGGCATTGCGTCATGAACTATCCAGCAGGCTGTGCGGTTACATTACCTCATAATCAGACTATCGGCCGCCTTTCTATTGAACAATGGTGGTGGCAACATGTCTACAGTGTCCTAAAAATGAGCGTCAACAGAGCGTCAACGATTTTTGGCCTTGCATCTTGGAAATTGCATTGGCTGTGAGGCGACTCCACGCCATAATCGTGCTATCGGCCGCCTTTCTAGGCAAATCGTCTTGCAACATCATCACTACGATATCCTGAAAATGGGCGTCAATGGAGTGTCAACGACTTTGGGCTTTGTATCATCGAAAATCCTAGTGTTGTGTGGCGGCAATAGGCCATAATCAGATTATCGGCTGCCTTTCTAGGCAAAAACAGTAGCGATGACATCGCTACTATGTCCTAAAAATGAGCGTCAACGGAGCGTCAACAACTTTGGGCCTTGTATCTGCGAAAATCCTAAGGCTGTGCGGCAACATTAAGCTGTAATCAGATTATCGGCCCCCTTTCTAGGCAAAAACGGTTGCGACGATGTCACTACTATGTCCTCAAAATGAGCGTCAACGGAGCGGCAACAACTTTGGGCCTTGTATCACGGAAAAACCTAGGGCTGTGCGGCGACATTAAGTCATAATCAGATTATCGGCTGCGTTTCTAGGCAAAAACGGTTGCGACGACATCGCTACTCTGTCCTAAAAATGAGCGTCAACGGAGCGTCAACGACTTTTCGCCATGCATCGTGGAAAATCCGGTCGCAGTGCGGCGTCATTAACAGATAGTCGTACTATCGGCCGTCTTTTTAGGTAAAAATGCTTTGTATGACATCGTTACTATGCCCTGAAAATGAGCGTCAACGGGGCGTCAAAGATTTGAGGCCTTCTATCTAGGAAAATCAATCGGCCATGCGACCACAATGATCTACAATCGTACTGTCGGCATCCTTTCTCGGCAAATATGCTAACGACAAGATCGTAACCATGTCCCAAAATGAGCGTAAACGGAGCGTCAACGATTTGTGCGCTGGCATCTTCGATAATCTAACCGGAATGGAGCGGAGATAAACCACAATGTACCTGTCGGCAGCCTTCGTGGGGAACAATGCTGTTGGCGATATCGCGTCCGCCTCCTACAATTGACCGCCCACGGTGCGTCAAGGCTCCAAACGCTACACAACAATAAACTGCAGTATGCTGTTCCTAAAAGGAGTTTTACGTGGTCACTCGTTGCAATCTGTCCTTGTATTCAACTTCACAAATATCCATGCAATGTCTTACTTATCTCAGTATTTTCCTTGTAGCAGTAGAGTCAATATTTAAGAACCCGCATTCTGCGTTACTGTATCGTTATTTTTGGCAGTCTCTCAAGTCGAAATACCTAGCTTTCCAATTTCTACCACCATGTCGGATACACAATCTTTGAACACCTCATTGCTTGAGGTTATGATCTCTTCCAAAGATGAACGTGTCATTATTCGTTATTTAAGTGACCTTACATTGCAAATCATCTTCGATGCTTGGTGGGCTTCAATGAATGTAGGCTCGAAGCGGCCTATTGCAGGGAGAAATTCTAGACATGCGCCAGCGTGGCGATTCTATTTGCACTGCGAAATTGAGGAGACTGGCAGCCCTGGCATCATATGTATCGTGTGTCATCAAGTTCTTCGCAATCCATCAGAACATGGGACCAGCTCAATTGGGAAACACTTGCTGGCAAAAGCTCACATCGCAAAGTTAAACGAATTAACAGAGTCAGAGGTCACTGAATTAACCAGTTCGACGGTGGATGAAACAGCTTTGGACATCCTGAAGAGACAAGGAAGTCGCGGAATCACAATAGTAAGTGTGCCGAGAAAAATGATACTTGATATCCAATTAAATCCATACTGACCGAAATGACAGACAAACCGTTCCAAACTGGCAGATAAGGACTTTGAAATTTCCGAAATTCACCAAGACACGTGGAATCGCTACCTCACGTTAGGATTTGTTTCGGCACATAATCAATGGAATGCTATATCAAATCTCGAGCTACGACGGTCATATAAGTCATTACGCGACGTCCTAGTTCTAACGTCCGCTCCAACTCTTAGTTACATTTGCAGGAGGGTGTATGCACTGACTGTGGATGCAATTAAGAATCAATTGCCGATACGAAATAAAGTTAGTTTAGCTTTGGATGGATGTACATCAACAAGAAAACTAGCCATAACGTCGGTCATTGCGTACTATATGAATCGAAATTGGGCATTGCGTGAAGTTCAACTCGCTCTCGATGAGGTGGATCGCCTGTTCGGTTCCCATTTCGAAAGCTAATTAATGATGGTGGGTCAAGGGCCAACCTACTGGAGCAAGGTTAGCCGTACATTTGAAGGACGTGATTGATCGTTTTGAGCTTACCGACGGCCGCTTGCTTGGTATTACAACTGATAATGCTTCATCAAACTACTCGATGACACGTGAGCTGCAATCAACACTTGAGGACTCTGGAATCGAGTGGCCAGCATTGAGGAACCACATACCATGCATGGCGCACCTCATACAGCTGGCTTTAGGTGCATTCATGAGCAGTCTCAGTGTAAAAGGCCGCACCAATTCCTGGGAAGCCCATGAGCGCGATCAGCAATTTGGAGAGAATGAAAGCATAGACATTGGGAAGAGTCAAAGACTTCGAAAAGAGGGCAATGGTAGAATCAACAAGTTGTCGGCCATGAAACCAGGTTTAGCAAAGATAATTGAGAAAGTATGTATTTCATGATGTTTTGAAAGTCCTGAAGCTGACCTTCATATAGCAGAGAATGCTTGATGTATTAATTACGTTGACACCTGGTCACCGAAACGAGTTCATTGATTGTCAAAAAGCCAAAGTCCACATTCCGGTACTTCCTATCATGGATGTGAAGACACATTGGAACTCTACACTACAGTCACTCGAGCGCGCATACCGCTTACGGGAATTCACCCACGAGTGGCTTCAGAAACCAAAATACACTCAAAATCGACCATTATTCACAACTCAGGATGAATGGACGATTGTCAAGTATGCCATGGAAGTGTTGAGGCCATTTCGATATTGGACCGTTTGGATGTCGAAGAGGCATACAGTCACATTGCATCACGTCATCACAGTGTACAACGTCATGTTCGATCACATGGACGGCGTGATGCGGGCTTTGGCCAAGAAGAAGACTCAATGGAAGGAAGACTTGTTCTTCGCTGTGAAGTCAGCTCAGCAGAAGGTTTCCAAATACTACGCTGAAGTGACACCAACGACGGGCATGCTCCTGATTTCCGCAGAAATCCTTGATCTGTTCCGGAAGTTGCGATCGTTTAGAACGTGGGAGAAGGGAATGGATATTAATCCTGAGGACGAGACGTCCTACACTACACAAAACCAATAGGCATTTCTAAAGTATGTGGAAAATGAATACTGCGCTAAACATCGATGTGCTCCAGTCAATAATCTCGAAACAGTACCGAGCAGCAATCTTGTCCCCTCCGCAACGGCATCAGGGTCCTATCAATCATCCTTGATCCATATGATTTGTCCAGCGATGATGAGGAATACTTAGCGCCCTACAATGTGCCTGCGACAACACCCGGACGAAGCGATCGCGCAGCCCGCTTGTTGACCGCCGCCAGGCTCTATTTGAATTCGCCGCCCGAAGCACCAAAGAACTGGGGACAAATTAATCCAAATCTCAATGATTACCACTCCGACCCAATGGAGATTAGCAGTACATTGTGGATACCAGACATAACTGATTGGTGGCGCCAACAGGAGGAAACGCACTCAAAGTACGCCGATCTTTCCAATGTGGCTCGCGACATATTCTCTATCATACCACAAGGTGTCGGAGTGGAGGCCAGTTTTTCCCTTGGCCGAGATGTTATTGGGTGGAGGCAGTCAAAAACGATAGGCGAGACCCTTCGCGAAAAAGTCCTTGTCAGGCAGTTTGCTCCAGCCAGTAACGGGATTTTGGCAGGCACTGACCAAGAATTGAATACCCCACACACAGAAAACGACTCGGAAATGAAGAAAGAAGCAGAGGAAAGGAAATTGCACAGAATGGCCAAGGTTCACGACTTTTTGGAGATGTGGCAGGGCAGCCAAAATCTACGTGCTACCCAGAAGGAATCTCGCGCTCAAAGCAAACAGATGACTGCCGTAGGATACATTTCGGAAACTGAAGAGAGCATCAAATCATCCTGGTCACTCTTTCAACATGATGGTGCGGCTGCATTCAAATTGTCAGAAAGATCACCTTTGCCACCAGCTTTGTCTGCAAAGGACCTCCCTGGAGAACAAACTCAGATCATAAATGTCCCCCAAATCCGGAGAATCAACCGTCATCCAGTCGAAAGCGATGACGATAGCGCACCCGAAAGCATTTCGGACACCGATCATTGGCTGAGCTGGAATGGCGACCTTGATAATCCAAATGACAGCGAAGATGATTGCGCAGCAGAGGATGAATCCGATATAGGCCCCAACAATGGTACTGAGGATCCGGAATGCCCAGAGCAGCAGGATGTGAGCGCTGCGCCAAATGTGCCCGGATTGGTTCGGCCGACATGCAAGTCAAAGAGACAAGCTGAAATGGTGTTGGTGACGGTCAATGCAGTTGAAACGCAGAGAAACAAAGGAGGGAAGAAAAAGTAGGCCAGAATGCGTCAATGGTTCACCAGCTTAATGTAGCTTGACCGTGAGTTTCAGTTAGAGATATATTATGGGTGAATGGTAAGAAGTAGATCGTGAATATCGGTTCATAAATTGATGTATAGCAGGCGCAATGAATCTTTGGGCATGATACATCATTTTTAGTCGTGTGAGAATGAACAGTGCAAGATTATTACGCCGCTCGGCTTTGCCACAGGGCTGAGTCTCAATCAGGCAGAATAACAGCTGATCAAGTCAAATCAGGATGAAATCAATTGTCGACAGCAGCAGATGTTGAATGGACAATACATTAAAATGAGCATCAACAGAGCGTCAACGACTTTTGGCCTTGCATCTTGGAAATTGCATGGGCTGTGCAGCGACGTTACGCCATAATCGTGCTATCGGCCGCCTTTCTAGGCAAAACCTCTTGCTACAACATTGCTACTATGTCCTAAAAATGAGCGTCCACGGAGCGTCAACGACTTTGGGCCTTGTATCATGGAACATCCTAGTGTTGGGCGGCGACAATAGGCCATAATCAGATTATCGGCTGCCTTTCTAGGCAAAAACAGTAGCGATGACATCGCTACTATGTCCTAAAAATGAGCGTCAACGGAGCGTCAACGACTTTGGGCCTTGTATCATGGACCATCCTAGTGTTGGGCGGCGACAATAGGCCATAATCAGATTATCGGCTGCCTTTCTAGGCAAAAACAGTAGCGACGACATCGCTACTATGTCCTAAAAATCAGCGTCAACGGAGCGTCAACAATTTTTAGCATTGCATCTTCGGTAAGATATGTTCCGATTAGTTGTAGACACCCATTTATGGGATATTGGCAGCCTTTACAGGCAAAAACGGCAGCGAGATGCTCCCTGCGGCATCCTGAAAATGAGCATCAACCGAGCGTCAACAGTTTTAGAACTTACATAATTCGTAATCAAGGCATCGCGCAAATCTTCGCGTGCATAACTGTATTATTGACTGCCTTGCTAGACAAAAATAGCATATATCGAAGGTGAAACACAGATACCAAATTAATCTATCTTACACACTCCTCAACAAGCAAATGCACATTGTTGGTTGCTGAAAACGCGATTTTGATAAGATACTATTAACACAGTACAAATAAAACAGCCTTATATGAATCTATAGATGGACCCGCTGGGCGACCCGCTGACAAACCCGCCCAATTCAGACGGGTTGGGAGTTTACCATGGAACTGTACCCGAGTGGGCAGTTCGGGTTTATTGACGACACGGACCGCCAATTTGGCAACTGTTCGGTTTGGACCCGGACCCGGACCGGAAGTGACGGTCCGGAACCGTTGCTAACACTCAGCAAGATAAACAAATAAACAAACTCACAAACAATTGTGTGACACCCATAGTAGTCTCCTTTTATCCCTGCGTGGCAGGTGAACAGGGAAAGGTTACCACCATATTCTAAGGATAGCCATTCATATAATTAAAGATATCCATTGTGGTGAGGATATATGGTTCTCACAACCACCAACCACATTTGAAGGGGATTTCAGCGGAGGGTGCACAGAGATACAGGGATAACAGTGGTGAACCGAGTGACAGGGAGTATCAATATTTGGAAAACCCTGGTATAGAGAGACATCATCTTACCATACAACAAAATACACACTCAATCTGTCCCAGCTCTTGTTCCCACGCACTCTTGTTGAGTTTTCATTGATCCACACAATATGTGTGCTTCCTCAGGGCTGGGTAGCCAAACATATCATCCCACCTTCCTGGTCCCAGAACAACTCATTCTCAAGAAATTCGATTGGATGCTGTGACAGGTGCACCGGAGAATTGGTATATGGCTCTGCGCCTTCTAGCTCCGCTGTTTGACCAGAAATGCAGCCCAAAACTGGATTCTCATCTGGTAAGCTGAGTACACAATGGTGGGGAACAGTTCCACAACTGAATAGGGGTAGGTAAGAAAAGAAGCAACTAATGAAACATACGAACCCTGTAAGTGGATCGAATGTTGAAGGAAATAATGATCTTCCCAGGTGAGGTGCTAACATTCTCAGAGTGCAACTCCAGGTGTGGAAAGCTGTGAACATCGATGGCACTCATGCAACAGACACTGACCAATTCCTAGGACAACCATCAAGGAAATAGCACCGACCTAATACCATGACAAAAGGCACTAACCATATACCTCGACAATCACAGAGAAGACGGCACCAACATAACACCAGGATAGAAGTCACCGACCTCATCCTGGGATGATTACCAAGGATAGAGTTAGCAACGGGTCCAGGTAACCCGCCAGCGGTCTGGGTTTGGACAGTAAAAACGGGTCACTTCGGTTCTAGACCTGACCAAAAACATGACCTGCTGCTTCTTGGTGGGCCAAACCCTGACCCTCACCCGTTAACCATCGGGTTTTGCCGCATTTAGCTAGACTCGTCGGTTCCAATCTCTGGTTGTGCGTTGCAGGTCTTTCTATTTATGGTCGCATTCAGATATTCTACTGTTAATTGCAAAATATTGACTATGGTACAGCATAGTCATTTTCTGATGTATTGACAGCCTTTATATAGAAAACAAGTAGAGAGACGCTACCTGCCCCATCCTGAAAATGAGCGTCAATGGAGCATCAACAATTGATGGTCTTGCATCGTGGGTAATCTAAGTGGCGCTTAATCGCACATATCTATAAACAAGTGGTTGGCACCCTGTATAAGCAAATAAGCAAGTGATATTCCTGCAATAGCCTCCTGAACAGTAACAACTTATTTCATTTACAAAGCTGCAACTAAGTGTTCATGAGCGTTTTAGACTACAAACACGGCGAAAACTCAGTACACAGAGTTCAACAGCCACTGCGCGCTTTCATGAACCATGATCGAAGGCCCCAGATCATTGACACTCTGTTGACGCCCATTTCCAAGATGGGGCAGGGAGCGTGTCGCTTTCTTTTCTGCCTATAAAGGATGGCAACACATCAATTATGTGTGATCACTACCAAATCGTGTATTTATTACCCGACTTACAGGACCAAAAATCATTAACGCTCTGTTGACACTCACTTTCAAGATGGGGCAGGGAGCGTATCGCTTTCTTTTTTGGCTATAAAGGTTGTCAATGCTGCTGTTCTGTATAACCACTACAATATTACTTTTTAATTACTAGACTAACATGACCTAAAATTGTTGACGCTCTGTTGACGCTTATTTTCAAGATGGGGCAGGGAGCGTGTTGCTTTCTCTTTTGCCTATAAAGGATGGCAACACTTCCATTATGTGTATTCACTACCAAATGGTGTTTGTATTACCCGACTCACAGGACCAAAAATCGTGGATGCTCTGTTGACACTCATTTTCAAGATGGGGCAGGGAGCGTCTTGCTTTCTTTTTTGCCTATAAATGATGGCAACACTTCCATTATGTGTAAATACTACCAAGTCGCGTTTTGATTACCCGACTTACATGACTAAAAATCGTACACGCTCCGTTGACACTCATTTTGCCACCGGCATATCCACAATATACCATCATTTCATTCGGCAGAATATATCAATGATGGTGTTTTGACAGCCTTTCTATTGTCTTCATGTACTATCTTCTTTATCACTACATTGTTCTTTAATAATACATATAAATGGATCCTTTAAAACATACTATAAAGTGTCCAGTCACTCTAGATATTACTACACTCAAAAATCACCTTCCTTATGATCCAGGTTCATTTCCACTTGCAGTTTCACCCAATCGGCAGCTGTCGTCTGCAAATGGATGTTCGCTGTATTACCATGCAGCAGATAGTGTACTAACCAGTGGATGTTCGTTCATCAGTCCGCAAATCTGGAATGATATCTTCATCGTACTCGCTATCCTCAGTACATGTATCATGATTGAACAATTGGGCGCTGGGAAGAAGAGTAGGTTTATATACATATCCAGCAGGCAGATGTGCGATTTGGGAACTTTGAGCGCCATGATTGTCACCGGGTGGGGCAGGTGGCATTTGTTCTGGTATCGGCTGTTTGTGTCAGACTTGCGGAGGTGCACCTGTTCGTTCGCGCCTCCAGCGTGTCCGTGGATTCTTTGCTGTGCCATTTTGGCAGAGTAGGCAGCCATCAGGTTGATTGTGATAAACCATTGCCGGGTGTCATTCTATCGCAGCTTTCACCTTCCTATGCCCACGGAATTCAATACCCCGCATCTTCCCTTCATGGACTTCTGTAGGTGGTTTCTTGATCAGATGATGCATTTCCTCTATCGCGGTGCATGAAAACCCTCCTTTGGCCATTCTGGCCATATTCAAGGCAAGGCGCATGTCTGTCTGTTCTAGCTGTACCCGACCTCCTTGCCTTGCCATAGTAGCAGACATGTTAAAAACCTACAAGAATTTAGATGCTGCTTCTGAAAGTGAGAATCGCCAATTACCTCTACCATATACGCTTCCGTAGCCTCGTCTAAGCTGTATAAAGCCTCATTTGTCCATCCACGGGGACGCTTATCACAACATTTGTACGTGAAATGCCAGGGCTGACAACATCATAATGTTCAATTTCCCGGACTGTCCAGACAAAGGCCTTCGTCAACCATGGGGGTTTCCCATTACAGCCAGCGATTTATTGGTCACGTAGCTCCCTCCGTATTCTCGCTGTTTATTATGCAATCAACTGATGGCTGTCTACAATAATATTGACGTACTCACATCCTATTGCATGCTGCTTCTGCTTCGTGCAGCTTCCGGTTCTAAGGACGATGTCTGAATTGTGCATCCACGGTCATATTTTCGGTGGCTACATCGGTAGCTCCGAGGTGGACTAACTGGTGTCTGCGTTGTTGCTGTGTCACTTCTAGTGACCCATTGTATGAAGCGCCCGTCGTTTCGCTCGATTCGGATCCGCTCTCACCTGCTTGAGGTGTTTGTGTAGCCACGAAAAGCTGGTGTGGAATAGGAGAAGAAGATGATATCCAAAAGAAGGGGGAAGTTCTGCGGAATATATAGTTCGCTTCAATTCAAAATTGACCGAGGGACTGCGAACTTGGACGTTCTACTCAGGATGAATCAGCCTGTGTATAGCTGCAGCGTGCAGGGGTTTCCAACAGTCCCGCGATTTGCAGAGAGTCAGTCCGATGTTGTAGGTTTGGTTACAGGGATAAATTGATGTGTACGACAGCCGAACCCTCATTACTTTTATTTATAAACTGGAAATTCTTCGACAGAAAAGACGTCTGGTGATGTTTGTCTCAAGAGATCACCGGGATCGTACATGAAACCGACGCTAATAGTCGAGTAATCTTGTACAGTTATCATCACTATTCCCAATGTAGTGCCGGTCAAAACACAGAATTTGCTTTGTTCACGTTGATCAAGCATACCAACCTTGACATACAAGACGCAGCTTGCCTCCATATGGTCCATGTCTTGTCACACCCAACATCTCTCCTAATAACAGTCAACACAAAATACAATGGTCAATGCTCCGAAAAAGAACCTTTCCCCTCTCCCAGCGGGCAAATATGGGAAATTGATATAGCAGTCCACACGACGACATCATCAAGCGAATGAAGGGAAGACTAGGTTGGAGGCACAAAGGGTCCGAGCCCTTGGAGCATTGCGTAGCTTGCGATCCAAAAAGAAGCTCGCGGCGGAGACAAAATGAGAAACGCACTCTTTGAGCAATGAAGAGAAGGAGCAATGGATTGAGGATTATGTGGAGAGAGAGACTGCGGTGGCAAAAAAGCGAGTTGAGGACGCAGGGACAGCGTTTAAGCAGAAGCAAGACGATATGAGGAATGTTGATAATGGGGGATTAACCACCAGAAAGCCTGAAGCGACATTCGAAGAGATGCTGAATGCTCTCGGAGTCAGTCTGAGCGATCTTGCAAGTTCTGACGATGAGGTGGATGTGGAATATGGGGAAGATGACGAGGATCCAGAGCAGGGCAAGTTGAGTGAAGATGATGAACCCGGCTGGGTGATGGGCACAATCTCCAAAACAGTGCAACACCGCATGGTGAGGTTTTGACAGAAGCAGATGAAGCTTGACGAATTGACACAACTGGGATGAGGGGACACGGCCGACTACTTTCGCGAAACAGATAAGATGTACGGAACGACCAAATCAAAGGTTCCAGCAGTCGTGAAGTCCCAAACTGATCAAGTTGGAGTGGCACCTCCCCCGCCAACAGTTGGAGAGCTTATAGAGAATCTTGCTATCGTGCCTGGAATATTGCAAATGCCGCAAGATACTTCTTGACCAGGAAGTTGACATATGGGACTAGGTTCAGGGAAACCACAGTTGCCCAAATGAATATCTTTTCTCCGGCCTGGCGCGGCGTCCGATTCGTCGCAGATCAGGTATGCGATGACATTTGAACCTGTAACATTTTACCACTGCATATCGCCTCCCGAACTAATGACCATATAGAAATCGGATTAGGACAAAGAAATGGTGACAGCTCTTGGGTTTCTGGAGGAATAGCTATGCAAATTGATATTTTTGACGATGTATAGCTGTGAAAAGCAATTTGCATTCCTCATGTGGTACCTGTCAGCGTTGTTTTGATTTCAGTGACCAAATTGTGAGACACGATAATTCATCTGTGCATGTTCAAGGGTCGTACACACCATTCGAACGCGGCGAACTCCAAATCGCGCCAATAGACGACCAATAAGCCATTCAGTATTATCCCTGTTACTTCTAAGTGCGAAAGCGATATCTAAATTAGTGACGAAATTTACCAACAACTTTTAAGTATGTGATGTCATACAAGTCATAGAAGGAGCGGTCCAAGCGCAATATGAACCTGTATGCATGACAACTGTCATGCTGCATTCCTCATTGCATCCAACTACATAACTTTCCGCTTAGCCCTGGTCCACACTGTCGAGATTTTGAAAATTCCCTATGGTAGGTCATGGAAATCGAGGAGCAGGAGCTGGATCAGGAATGGTGGGCCACTCAGGCGATGTTAAGTTTAAAGTAGTGGCTGGATCAGCATGCCTCACACTGCAAACCGAAAGCGCTGGAACGTAATATGGCGATATCAATTATCGCTCGTATCATGCATGTAGTAGTGAATCAGATAGTGAGGGGCAACAAAGCATCTGGATGCAAATAATAATACGCAGAAAGGATATATTGGTTGTCAATAATGCAAATATACATTTGGAATACAATGATTGGGCTTACAATGACTGTTAGACTGTGTGTAATGTGACCATCAACGGAGCATCAATGATTCATAGTCTTTCACTTTGGGCAATCAAACGGCCACATAGTCACATCCTGACAAAGTGCATCTATTGGACGTTTTTATAGTCAAAAGTACAAGTTAAATGCTTGTTGCCACACCCTAGAAATGAGGGTCAATGGAGCGTCAACGACTATTCGTCTTGCATCTTGGATAATCCAAATGCTGGGCAATAACTCTCACTCATACTCGGAGTATTGGCTGCCTTTCTAGGCAAATATGCTAGGGACGACATCGCGGATATCTCCTAAAAATGAGCCTCAAAGGAGAGTCAACAAGGTTGAGTCTTTTACTTTCGGCAATCAAAAGGCGGCATAGTGGAGGCCTTGAAAAGTGAGTTTTCTGGTTGTTGTCATACGCCAGACAGAGAGCAACATGCTGGTTACCCCATTCGAAAAATGAGCATCAACTGAGCGTCAACAATTTGTGGTCATGCATTTTGGATAATCCAAGGGCTGTTCAATGATATTTGCCCAGATTTGATGTATCGGCCACCTTTCAACCCAACAATGCTAACGACGACATTGTGACTCTCCTAAAAATGAGCGTCAACGGAGTGTCAACGATTTTTTGTCTTGCATCTTGCATAATCCACTGGCTGTGCAACGACACTTACCCATAGTCCATGTATCGGCCGCCTTTCAACTGAAAAATTGTAGCGAAGACATTGCGACTATCTCCTAAAAATGAGCGTCAATGGAGCTTCAATGATTTTTGGTCTTGCACCTTGCATAATCCAAGGGCTGTGCAACGATCTTTATCCATAATCAATGTATTGGCCACCTGTATAAGGAAAAAATGCTAAGCCGAAAATCTCAAACACCTCCGAAGAATGAGCGTCAACAGAGGGTCAACGACTTTTGGTCTTGCATCATGCATAATCAATGGGCTGTGTATCGGCTTTAATTCATAATGGATATATTGGCTGCCTTCATAGGCAAAAATGCTAATGACGATATTGCTACTGCCTTCTAAAAATGAGCGTCATCAGAGCATCAACAGTTTTTGTGCTGGCGCAGTAACCTACACTGCAACGAAGTACATTGCGTTGTACCTAAATTGCAATTTTAACAGTCAGTGGTTTCAATATGTCCTTGTATACAGCTCCACAACTATGCATGCAATGTCTCACAGGGCTCACTTTTTTGTTGCTCGTAGCGCTCGAGTCCATATTTGAGAACCAGCATTCCTCTGAACAATACCATACCTATTGACATCCTTTCAAGTCCGATTACACAGCTGTCAAATTCCTACTGCCACGTCAGATTCAAAATCTTTCAATCCCTTGTTGCTGGAGGTGATGATATCATCCAAAACTGAACGTGTCTATATTCGTGATTCGAACGACCGTACTTTACAAATCATATTGGATGCTTGGTGGGTTTCTATGTATGCGGGCTAGAAGCGTTGTAGTGCTGGGAGAAATTCTAGACATGCGCCGTCATGGTGGTTCTATTAACATTGCGGAATTGAGGAGACTGGCAGCCCTGGCATCATGTGTATTGTTTGTCATCAAGTTCTTTGCTATCTATCCGAACATGGGACCAGCTCAATGGGCAACCACTTGCTGGCAAAAGCACACATTGCAAAGTTGAACTAATTGACAGAGTCAGAGGTTACCGAATTGACTAGTTCGACGGTTAATGAAACAGCATTAGGAATTCTGAAAAGTCAAGGAAGTCGAGGGATTTGAATAGTAAGTTCGCAAAGGAAATTCATTGTCCACGTTGACTTCTAAGCTATATTGACTGTGTGAACAGACAACACGCTCCAAACTGGCAGCTAAGGACTTTGTAACTGCCAAATTTCACCGAGACACTTGGAATCGCTACCTCCTGTTAGGATTTGTCTCGGCTCATATTCCATGGAATGTTATATCAAACCTAGATCTAAGGCAGTCATATAACACATTACGCAGCAAGCTGCTGCTACCATCAGCCAGCCCCCTTAGCAACAATTGTTGGAGGGAATACTCACCGACTGTAAATGCGATTAAGAAGCAGTTGCCAACAAGAAACTAAGTTAGTTCAGCTTTGGATGGGTGGACATCAACACACGAATTAGCAATATCTTCAGTCATTGCATACTATATGGATCGGAATTGGGCAATGCGGGAAGTGCAACTCGCTTTCGATGAGGTTAATAGCCTGTTCGTTTTCTATTTTAACTGCTGATCAAGGATAATAGGTCCAGGGTCAACATACTGGAGCAAGGCTAGCCATACATGGGAAAGAAGTGCTGGATAGTTTTGAGCTTACCGACGGCTGCTTGCTTGGAAGTACAACTGATAATGCCTTCTCAAACTACTTGATGACTCGGGAGCGACAATCCACACTTGAGGCCTCAGTAATCGAGTGGCCTGCATTGTGAAACCACATACCATGCATGGCGCATGTCATTCAGCTGTCATTAGGTGCGTTGATGAGCAGTCTCGGTGTCAAAGGCCATACAAAGTCGTGGGAAGCACATGAGCGCGATCAGCAATTTGGACGGAATGAACGCACCCATATTGGGAAGAGTCAAAGACTTCGAAAAGAGGGCAATGCTAGAATCAACAAGGTGTCTGCTATGAAACTAGGTTTGGCAAAGATAATTGAGAAAGTACGTATTTCAACATATTTTGAAAATTCTGAAACTGACCATCATATAGCAGCGAATGCTGGCTGTATTGATTACATTGACACTGGGTAGTCGAAATGAGTTTATTGACTGTCATCAAGTCAAAGTATGAATTGCAGTCCTACTTATTATGCATGTGAAAACACGGTGGAATTTGACAGTGTAGTTGCTTGAGTGAGCCTACCGATTACGACAATTCACCCGCGTGTAGGTGAAGAATCCCAAGCACTGTGAATACCGGACACTCTACACAACAGAGAAGGAATGGACAATCGTGAAGTACGTCATGTAAGTTTCAAGGCCATTCCGATACTGGACTCTGTGGATGTCGAAAAGGCATACTGTCACACTGCATCATGTTATCACCGTCAATAATGACATGTTCAATCATCTGGATGGTGTTTCGCAAGGTTTAACTAAGAAGAAAACCCAGTGGAAGGATGATTTATACTTCGCTGTGAAGTTTGTGCGCCAAAAGCTGTCCAAATACTATGCTGAAGTCACTCCAACAACAGGAATGCTGTATATATCCGCGCAAATCCTGGATCCTTTTCGGAAGCTGCCATCGTTGAGGAAGTGGGACAAAGGTATTGATATTAATTCTACGGACGTGACTTCTTAGACTACCCAATACCAAGAGGCATTTCTGAAGTATGTGGAGAATTAATACTGCGCCAAACACAGACAATTGTCGGTCACTGAACATGAAAAACTACACAGCAATGACGTCATCCCTTCTGCAATGGCTTCTCAATCTGGTCAATTGTCTTTCAATCCGTATGGTTTGTGCAGTGATGATGAAGAACGCTTAACGCCTAGAAATGTGGCTGAAACGACACCTGGACAAACGGATTGGGCAGCACGCTTACTGACAGCCGCAAGGCTCTATTTGAATTCGCCGCAGAAATCTCCAAAGACCTGGGGACAAACACATCTGAATCTCGATGATTGCCACTCCGACCCGATGGAGATTGGCAGTACATTGTGGTTACCGGCTATCACCAAATGGTGGCGTCTGCAAGAAGAAACCCACCCAAAGTACGCTGATCTCTCCAATGTGGCACGCGACATATTCTCAATCATACCACATGGTGTCGGAGTGAAGGCCAGTTTTTCCCTTTGGCGAGACATTACTGGCTTGAGGCAGTCAAAAACCACAGGCGAGACCCTTCGGGAAATGGTTGTAGTAACGCAGTATGGTCGAGCCAATAATGAGATATGGGCAGGTGATGACCCTTCATTGGATAGGTCAGAAACTGATAACAACTTGGAATTGAAGAGAGAGCCAGAGGGAAGAAAATTGCACAGAATGGCCAATGTCCACGACTGTTTGGAGATGTGGCAGGGCAGCCAAAACCTATGTACCACACAGAAGGAATCACGCGCTCAAAACAAGCAAATGACAGCCATAGGATTCATTTTAGATATGGAAGAAAGCATCAAAGCATCCTGGTTACTCTTTCACCATGATGGTTTGGCTGCATTTAAATTGTCAGAAAGATCACCGTTGCCACCAGCTTTGTCTGCAAGGTAACTCGCTGGATGACGAACTCAAGTATTGAATGTTCACCAAGTAAGGCAAATTGACTGCCCTCCAGCTGAAAGTGATGACGACAGTGCACCCGAAAGCATTTCCGACACCAAGAATTGGCTCAACTGGAATCATTACTTGGAGGATCCAAACGAGAGCAAAGACAACTGTGAGGCAGACAATGAATCCGATGTAGAGCTAGACAATTGCTTCGAGGATCCGGAATGCCCTCATCAGGGCGATGTGTGTGCCGCTCCAAATGTGCCTGGAATGATTCCGCCAACACAGAGGTCAAAGAAAACGACAGCACAAGGGTCGGCGATGGTCAATGCTACTGAAACAAGGAGGATTAGAGGACACAGAAAAAAGTAGGACAGAATGGGACAATATGTGTTCAGCAGGTTCTGTATGTTGTTTGACCGAGGATTTCACTTAGAGTAATATGATGGGAGAATATTGACCAGGTATGTCTGAATATTTAGTCAATAAACACAAGCATAGGAGGCGAAAGGCATTACTCAACGTGATATATAACTTTTGATAGAATGATAATGACCGGTGCAAGAATATTACTTGGGCCGCAAGGTCCAGTCTTGATCAGGCAGAAAAGCATCCAATATGTTTAAATAATTATCCTTACAATTATCAATGGCAGCAGATGTTAACTACACAATACATTAAAATAAGCATCAACGGAGCGTCAACGGAGCGTCAACGAATTTTGGTTTTGTAAGTAATGTAATTGAATATTGATTTGATAACTGACATGTAAAACCAATGTGTTGTCAGTCTTTATAGGCAAAACAGATAGCGACACGGTCACTGCCCCATTCCGACAATGAGCGTCAACAGAGCGTCAACAAATTTTGGTCATGTAAGTAAGGTAATTAAAAATAAATTCAGTCGCTGATTTACATAACCAACATATTGGCAGCCTGTATAGGCAAAAAAGAAAGCGATGTGGTCAATGCCCCATTCTGACAATGAGCGTCAACAGAGCGTCAACAAATTTTTGTCATGTATGTAAGGTAATTACTAATCAATTTGGTTGCTGGTTCACATAACCAACGTATTAGCAACTTTTATAGGCAAAAAAGAAAGAGACACAGTCGCTGCCCCATTCTGAGAATTGGTGTCAACATTTTCTGGTCATGTACGTACAGAAATTACTAATCAATTCGGTCGCTGATTCACATAACGAACATATTGCCAGCCTTTACAGGGAAAACAGAAAATGAAACAGTCGCTGCCCAATTCTGAAATGAGCGTCAACAAGGTGTCAATGATTTTTGGTCTTGTAAGTAAAGTAATAGGAACTTTCTTCGGGAGTTGTCTTGGATAATCGACAAATTGGCAGCCATCAGAATCACAAACCAAAGCACCATTGTCACTGCCCCATTCCGAATATCAGCGTCTACGGTGTGTCAACGATTTATGGTGCAGTCAGGAAGGCAATTGAAAATTGCATTTGGTCTCGGTTATGCATAACCGACGTATTGCCAGCCTCTGTTAGCAAAACAAACCACGCCACAGTCACTGCCAAATGCTGACAGTGAGCGTCAACTGAGTGTCAACAATTGTTGTTCGCATAAATACGGTAATTAGAGATCAGTCTGGTCAAAATTAGTCATAATTGACTCATTGGCAGCCTTTGTAGGCAAAAGAGAAAGTGACACAGTCACTGACCCATTCTGAAAATCAGCGTCAACCCAGCGTCAACACTTTTTGGCTTTCCATATTGGGCAATCTAAGTGGCGACTGGTCAAAGATTAACATAAATGAAGTATTGGCCGCCTTCTGTGCTAAAAACTAAAGAAACACACTCCCTGCACCATCCTGAAAATACGTGTCAATGGAGTGTCAATGATTCTTGGTCTTGCATCTTGGTTAATCCAGATGTCGCTGGGTGGCCCAAATTCGTATGCGAAGTAATGGCTGCTCTTTCAGGCAAAATAGTACACGATATCATTGTTACCCCATCCTGGATAGAGGGTCACTGGAGCCTCAACAATTTTTGGTCTTGCATATTGGGCAATCTGGGTATCGCACAGATATTAGTGCTCATAACAGAACTATTGACAGCCTTGTAACTTAAAAACACAAAACAGACATGGAAAAATACTGATTCCAAAATAATCAATATCGCAATCTGCAAAACATGCAAAAAGTCATGATTGGATGTTGAAAATACAATTTTGATAAGATACTATTATGAAACAGCAAAAACAAGAACACTATATGAATCTACAGATGGACCCGCTGGACAACCTGCTGACAACCCGCCCAATTCAGATGGGTTGTGAGATGTCCATCGAACCATGATTAAATTGACGGTTCGGGTGTATTCATGACCAGGACCGCCAATTTGGAAACTGGTTGGTTCGGACCCGGACCCAGATCCTATGCGCCGGTACGGAACCGTTGCCCACACTAACCAAGGAGAATGAACCAAGCAAATTCTGGAAAACAGGTGCTGACCTGGCAGATTGGATAAGCTCAAAGAACAGGCTCCAAACTTATGCCAGGATGAGAACACACAAGGGAAATAATGACGTCAACTCTGTACTAAGGAAGATACTCATCTAGAGGAGAACTAAGAACAGGAATGTACAATGGTGATAAGGTTAGGACAAATGCTAAGGAGAATATAACTGGTCATGGGGGGGGGAATGACGTAGGGATTTGAACATGAGAGATTGTTAACGTAGCAGGAATGTGAGGTCAGATTTGAGTGCAGACATCTCCCAGGTTGGTATAGTATTGAGCACAGTGGAGCTGCATGCACTGTAGTTCTTGTGTACATGTCAATTACACTTAGTGAGAGTTAGTGACTTTAGGTCAATAGAGAGATTCAGCACAGTGGTCACAGTATAACGGGTTATGTACCTGGGCGCCATGCCAATATGATGAACTTGAATCAAATTGCAGCACCATCAACACAGTCTTGAAGGAGGGAAGAGTGACAAGACATGTCTACGGAAGACAAGATGCCCGAATTGGTGGTGATCGTGATTGTGAAGTTTGATCGTACCAACTACAAGAGCTCGAGTCGATGGTGAAGCTGAATGTGTGGGCTTTGGCAGACGAAATGTCAGCTGTGAAGTTGAGGGATTGCAAGAATGTGCAGGAATATGCATTGAACATCCAGGCATATGTAAATGACTTGAACATCTTTGCAGAGAGTTCAATCAGTATGAGGCCAAAGAGCGAACACAGCTACTATCTGATGCAGGGTATCGCTAAGGATCATGATTAGAGGATTTTCAGTCAGTTGATGTATGACAAGATCCACACCCTGGCCGACAAAGTGGAGGAGATTGTAAGGAATGTGAAAGCCCATCGAGCATGGTAACAGCAGCAATACAATTCGGAGGTGGCAGCCATGTTCTCAAAGCTTGTGAGGTAGAGTGATAGATGGAATCAGTCTTGGAAGTCTCAGAAGACATGGTATAGCAATGGTGAGAGTGATGGTAGTAGTTTGGAGTGCAAGAAGCATTGCTGCAGGAATACTCAGGAGTGCTACAAATGCCATAAGGTAGTGCACATTGCATGGAATCGTCCAAGCACTGTACTGGTGGAGAGTACAGCACTGACAGAGACAGCAGAAGCTGCAATGACCATGATGACGACAGCAATGGAGAACTATTGGATGACAGTTCTGAACAGAGAGAGCCCATTGAGGGAGAGTTGGTACTTAGATTGTGCAGCGATAGGTAACATTGTGGGAAATTGGCGAAAGTTCGAATGGTACACTGAGTATCCCAAGCCAGAAGAGTGAGAGACTGGTGACTTTGCTGCAGGGGTCACAGGCAAGGCAATCAGATATGGAGACGTGTAATTGAGGCTTTGGCTGCCAGGATACTGCAGAAAGTTTGAGGTTGTAGTGAGAAACATCTTGCATGTCGAAGGAGCACAGAAAGCGCTGTACCAATCGCGGCATCTGGACGGAGGGTAGCGAATTGTTCCAGTAAATCGATATGCGATCACGATATATAACCAAATGCCGGCTGAGAGTACTGGTCGAGGTGGAGGAAGTCTTCTGGTTGTGTGATGCCAGATGGGAGGGCAGTTTGGGCTGGATGTGAAGATTGCAGGAAAAAGATATTGAGCGAGAGGATAGGAACTCCAGACATGGTTGTCTAGTTAAGAGGAGCTAGAGGTATAGTTGATTGCTTCAGAAGAGCTCCAGGTATGGTTGATTGTTTGGGTGGAATTTTGGGCTTAGTGTCGTTGGGAAGCAGCATCAGGCAAAGCTCTACCTTCGTAGTCTGTTGAGTGTTGTACTTTCAGTTCTGATATCGCCCTGAATGAGTGTGGGGATGGATGTGAGTGGGGTCATCTCATGTGTTGGTTAGGGTTCCGCACTGTGAAGCTGTATGCAATTTAGTTCTTATGTACATGTCAATTACACTTTGGGAGAATCAGTGAGTTTAGGTGAATAGAGAGATTTAAGCCAGTGGTTACGATACAAAATGGAAGCTAAGAGAGATCACCCTGAGAGGTTGTAAAGCTGGGGTAAAAAAAGAATAAAACAAAGAACTCATCTCAAAAAGAGCGCCAATTGACCCAACTCCCCTTCCACACACTCACATACTAGCAATTGACCTTAGATCACCAATTACTCCCAATTCGCTTCCTAAACCACAATCTGATCTCCAGGCCACTACTGTAATTGCGGCAAAGATATTGACTGAGCCCACTGCATCTACTTCTGCTGCCACCGGATTCAGTGGCCTGTAATGGTGAGGACTTGTACTCCAGGTGAGGGTTGCTATTGTGGAATGTAATGTGGCTGGGTATGCTTCAACTTTAACTTGACTGCTCATGAGGATTATAATCCTCATTGAGAATCTTACAACCTTCACATACACCTGCGATCACTCTGACCCCATTTGCAACCCTGTCCCTGCCAGTATAATCGATTCTCATACTTAGCTGGATGCTGGAATACATGTACTTATAGTATTCTGAGTGTGTCAGTCACTGGGTGTGATTCACCCACAGAATAATTATTGCACCACCTTTTATTTGACCCGGTGCGGCGCGCACATGATCTGCACAATCTGAACAATTATCCCCTCAATGTCTCCCAAATGGACAAGTAGCCTCCCTCTACACAGTGTGGATGAGCTTCTGACAGCAGAGACAGTCTGCACATTTATCAGTTGTGTGACTCTGAGTTTTGCCAGTCATATCACACCAGGATCCATGGCTCCCAGAGTGGCAGCAGACGCAGAAATTGAGGAATACACCAAGTGCGGAAGCAGAATGTTCAACACCAATTAGGACCCCCGGTCCAACAGTCAGAGGGATTACATGCATGGCGCTTCCAACAGTAATGATATTGAACAGAATTCTGTCGTATCGACTCTGTCATCCAAGATCATTCTTTGGAATATCGTGTAACTGAAGCCGATGATGATTGACTTCCTTGTTTAGGATAGAACTGAACTTCTATGAAGCAGTGGATCATTGACCTCAGACACAAAGAGTGAGGTGAAGATGACACAGCAGAATCATTATCGAGAAGATGCTTGAGAATTGGAAATGTATTATCGCTCACTTCAATTGAAATTCTGGACACATAAACACCTTCTACAGAATGACACCGACAAGGTTCAATATGCCCTTGGCCACCTTCGAAGTGGCACATGCCATACTAATCATCACATGCACAAGATGACTATGATTGACCGAATTCCCTGGGGCCAAGACCTAGGCAAGATCAACTCACCCTGCCTCCAGAATTTCGACCTATTCGTTGGAGAAATCCGGAAGATATACAGAGATCAGGACTGGAGACTCAATTTGGTATGGAAATCATATTAAGACTTTCTGCAGGGCTACTACAATGCCAACAAGAACTTACCAGCACATGCCCATTGACTGTCAGAATTGAAGAGAACCAGAGTGGAATCGATTGCAGTTCCAGCCAATGCTCTGAATCTTGGTCTGGGCAAACTAGATGGTTGAATTAGTACCCAAATGTGAGCTGCTTACCAATGCGATTGGGAGGTTCAATTCTAATGATGAATTTTTTAATAAATCAGCAGATGCTGAGGCTAAACTGAAGAAGTGTGACAAGCAGCAACAGATGCCACCGGGCATGTCATCTCGTTATGGCAGCAGAGAGTACAACATCTGACCATCAGTCTCACCCACACAGGAAGTACGTATGAATTGATCGAGGTTGGACAAGTCCGATTAGTTATCCGGTGGCAGCAGTGGGACAGATCAACCTCTGCCAACATGTGTAGCCAGGGTGGTCTGTGCATCACAGAAAGCCAATCCGATGTCCCCATAGTTTGGTGCAAACAATGATAAATCATTTCAATGCTCAAAACACTCCAAGCCGACCTACAAAGAAAGACAATTCCCTTAGAGATGACAAATGCAATGATAGAGACAACCAAGGCAGCATAATATGAATCAACTGTGAATGATCCTTCGACACTCAACAAGCCACACTCCAGTATACTTCTCCTGGTATCTAGCACAGTGGGGTCAGTTTGACAAGATCGAGCAGGGAATGGAGATGTTGGGGGTACTGGTACTAATGGCAATTCTGAATGAAGTTCAACTCCATCGGATCTCAGTAAAATCACAAGTAGATCTGGAGAGCCCGAGGACAAGAATGGTAGTTGATATCTATGTGGCACTGAAACAACAGCTTTGGCATGAATAGTTCTCATAGTATGAATACAAGACAGACATTGCGAGGTGCCATGGGTATAGGCTGTTTTAGACTGCAGTGCAACCACCATCATTATTGCACCGAGGCTTCAGAAGCAACTGCGGATATCTCATGAGGCGGCAAACATCACCACTTTCAACTTGAATTGAGTAGTGATGCATTGTGGAAAGGACAGCCAGAACATGCAGACCACAGTCCAGTGCTTGGACTATCTCGCACTGGTTGCCAAATCAGACATGCTAGTCATGCCAATGTGAGTGTACGATCAAGTACTTCCCTTACCATCATTCCACAAAGAAATCTTGGCATCAACTGCATAGGCCATCATGTGACTACTCTGCATTCACCGAGTGGGTGTCACACAGTTGGGATTGGTCACGGTTCCAGGGTCACGAACGATCACTCAATGACATTGTCATGTGGCAATTGATCAAGGTTCATCAATTATAAGCCAGCGCTATTGCCACACCGAGGACCACCAGGCACAAATCACGTGACCACATCATCACCACCCACCCTCGAGTGTTGTCGCAGTTGCAATTGTCTGCTAGTACAGTGCAAACACACATTGCTATATTCTGAATGGACAGAGATACAGAATGAGGTCAGCCATCGTCACTATTATATGAAGTAACTCTCGATTGGCATCAGCTGTGGCCGGTATGATAGAAACACTTGAGCATGATCTGCAGGAACGCTGTTGAATGGTACCAAGAGGTAGAAGGTCCGGAAGACAACAGTCCGATAGATACCAATCAGTCTGGAGATGTGTATCAGAAGAATACAGTTGGTCAGGAAAGACTGGAAGATTGAAAGAATACCATTTCCTCGGAGGGAGTTCAAGCTGACTGGGTATCCGAGCACCGGGTTTGGAGGACAAGAGGATGGTGATCATTTGTCTAGAGACAGTCATAGTTAGAATTGGCAGTTAGAGCGCAGAGGGAAGAGGTATAATAACCTCTCGATTCTCTGCTGGTATAGAGGGCAACCTTCTCAAGACGGAAAACACGCCTTAACATTATATTCCGATTGGAAAGCTATTCTACATTTATTCTATTATGATGACTTTCTGCACCTGAGTGAAGCTTCGAAGTGAACCTGCTATTAGTCCTTGTATATATCCAATATCAAGTCCGATAGTGAGACAAGATAGAGGGATACTTAGAAAGGATACTTCTAGTTGAGTTTATTTTGGAGTCTATTCCTCCTGCATTTCAGTGCAAGTGAAGTGGAGGAAATGACACTGATGTGCATGGAACTCGCATCGAAGGTCAACAAAGAAACAAAACATACCGTCAATGAGCATCGTTGATGGTGCAGTCCAGTCATACTGACACTCGGAGACACGGCTTTTGAAGATGTTCTATCTAGCAATGGAGTTGTTGCAGTATGTGCCTTACAGATTGGGGAATGCTCTAGGCTTCTCAGAGCAACATTGGAAAGCCTGGCCCTGGATTCACCAGGTAATGCAAACCCAAGCACTGGATGCGACATGCAGGGAGCAGCAGCAGCAGTTCTGGCAGAAGAGGCCCTGAGAGCAGACACTTGGATGACTGCTCCGGGCTCGCCAAGACATGAAGGGAGTGACTGCACAGCATGGCTTGGCTGTTTTGTGGGCAAACTGTTAACAACAAGGTCACCTGGATTACCCCTCCTTCTTCTCCTCCACCTCCTTGTTCTGGAATACTTAAGCTAATGCAGATGGGATCCAGCCAACAAGAGGGTACCTACGGACGACAGGAACTGCAACCAAGGAAGGTACTCAGATTTCATAGATGTCTTTTGTAAGACAAAGGATGAGCAGCAGGCATCGCACAGTCTAGTTGACTGTTCAATTGTCCTTGAGCTGGGGTTCAAGATTGCATTTAGATGGATCCATAACCTGTCTGAGGTCAAACTTATCACGCTCAAGGCCTACATCAAGTCAAACATAGCATATGGGATCATCCAGTGGATTACATTACCAGCAGCAGCACCATTATGGTTTACACCGGCAACACACAGGGCCCTGCAGCTATATGTGACCTACAGCAAACACAATTCTGCGTCAGGCAACAACTGCTACCTGATACCTCATTACATGGAGTTGTTTACCCGAATATGTGGGGCCCGGATGTTCACACTACTGGACCTTCATATCACCTATCACCATATCCGGATCACAGATGGTGGCAATTACAAAACAGCATTCTGCACCGGCTCCTGCCACTTCAAATTCCAAGTCATGCCCCTCAGATTAATGAACACGCCACCTACATTCTAAGCTCTGATTCACATCAGGCTATGGTCTGAAATTGACAACTTTGCCATATTCTTTGAAGATAACTAACTCATCTATCTGACCAACAAGAAACAGCTTGAGCATCATGTGGAAAGAGTACTGGAACAACAATGCCAATTCTGCCTTGATTGGAAAGCTGAACAGTGCCAATTTGGAGACATAGAGATTGGCGGCCTTGGATGTATCATCAGTTCTGATTGGATCAGGAAATAATCATATGGCATATTGACCTTCGATGCCTGGCCTACTTCGAAGTGTCTCCAAACTGTAACAGTTCCTGTTGGCTTTCCCAAACTCCTACCGATGATTCTTCTGCAAATAGGTCAAGCTAATGGCTCCAATTTATAACTTACTAACGATAATGACTGGCAATTGGGCATGGACCAGAACACCTGAGATTATATTTTGGATTCTCAAAAAGGCATTTACCGAAGCACCAATCCACCAGCATTCAAAACTATGAGACCTGATCTTCCCCCAGACAGAAGGACGCTGTTTCGCAATCACTGGTATCCTCAACCTGTATGACAACTTTGCCACTCGGAGAGTGGTCAAAATTAACTCCCAGATATACATTGATGCCGAACAGTGCTATGACATGCACTGTTCGGAGCTCTTAGCAAAGGTTTTGACTATGAGGTAATGGTGACATTATCACAAGGGAGCCGATCACATGTTCATGATACAGTGCAACCACAAGAATCTCGAGGATTTCCAAACATCAAAAGTGCTCGCCCTGAGACAAGTAAGATGGTCTGTGATTTATTCATCATATAACATCTTCATTCAACACTTGGAAGGAACAAAGAATCCTGCACACAGACCATCCTGACAACTTCCTTATGAAGAGGACTACACAAGGCCTAAAGATTGACAGTTCAAAACTCTGGTGGCTACCACTGTTGAACAGATCAGTGATCTCCTACAAACAATTAGGGCAGCCCACCATACCGATTCACAAGCAACTGACTTGAAGAATATGACATATCCCCCGTGCTGATCGAAAGCCAGTGGACAAGATAGATCAACACATTTGGACTCGACTATGCAGTGGGAAGTCATCATGGGAGTTCTCACCTACATTGGGAAAATATATGTACAAGGAGCACTACACAACCAGGTGATGAGTCTCTTCCATGATAGCCCTGAAACCGATCATTGTGGAGCTCCTAGGACTGCTGAACTCGCATCCAGATATTCCAACCTGCTAGGACTAGACACCATGGTATGGAAGTATGTAGCTTGATATGAAGTATGCAATCAAATCACAACACCATGCCGCACATGATATGGAGTGAATATGCCTCTACAACCACTGTACCACCCCTGGGACAGACATACTATGGACTTTGTCACTGACCAACCGGAATTAACCAAGTTGAGATGCACGAGGACAGTGGTCATAGTCAATTGATTAACTACGATGGTGATCTACTGGCTCTGCTGAATGGATCTCGACTCTCCAGGAGGAGAATAAATGGTTTTCGAGTACATGATCTGCTTGCACGGCATACTAAACACTATCATCACCAGGTGTGTAATGCAGTTCACCACCCATTTCTGGACGCGGGGCTGCTCTCACATGAGTATTGATCCCTGACTCGTGACTGCATTCCACAATCAGGGGGACCGCCAGACTCAGCGGCAGCACGAGAGTATCGAACAGTACCTCGAAGCCTTCAGCACAATGAGTGAGAAAACTGGGCCAAACTCCATCCCCTGGTGGAATTCATGTAAAACAACTTAGTGCATGTTTTGACTAGACTAACACCATTCTGGGCTATGTATCTTTGGAACCCTGATCTGCAATTCAGTTCACCCAAAGCATGAAATATAAATTTGAGGATCCAACAGGACGCTGTGGTGGAGAAATTGGCAGAGACTTCTCGAAGTCTCCATGAGAATGTACTGCAAGCCCAGCAGCAACAGATTATGTATGCCGGCAAAATGGAAAATGCATTCAAGATTGGAGACCAAGGGTGCCTCTCGACCAGAAACTTCTGGACCACAATGCTATGTATGAAGTTCAACTACCAATACACTGGACCATACACTGTGAGAAATATCATCATTAGGAATGATTATAAATTAGACTTGCCAAAGACAATGCGGAACCACCAGATGATGGATCTGTCCCAACTCAAACATTACACACCACCATTCCGAAGCCAGTCATCAGATGAATGACCAGCACTGATCAATGACTTGAAGGAGTGGGAAGTTGATCTCAATCCTCACCTCAAAGGGCGCTATTGTAAGCTTCATTATCTTGTTGAATGAGCTGGATACAGCAATGTGCATATGAGTTGGGAACCAATGGAAAGCCAAGGGAATCCTCAGCAGCTGGCAAATGAGTTCCATTCCAACCATCCAGGGAAGCAAGAACAGAGGAGGAAAGGACTTGATTTCAAGTTGGTTTATTGTTGCATTTTTTTTGATTGGTTGAGGTTCAATATAAATGGCCACTGCATGTGTCTTATCACCTTTGGATTACAGTCCAGAGGAGGTGGAGTTTCCCTGCATGCTGTACCCACTAGAAGATGATGGGATTTGGGGCTTATTTCTTAATGTTTGTGTGGTATGCAGATATGACACCCATGAAGTCTGAAGCTTGAACGGGGAACGTGTGCTGGCAAAGTCTTATACCACAGGGTAGGTGTGCATTGCTGGCATGTCATGCGGCTGGGTAAGCTTCAACTTTAAATTGACTGCTCATGAGAATCATGATCCTCACCTGGAATCCTACCACCTACACATACACATGCAATTACTCTGTCACTGTTTGCAACTGTATCCCTACAAGTATAATCATTTCTCTTACTTAGCTGGATGCTGGCATATGTGCCCTGACACAGCTGCACCAGAATCTATACTTCAGCAAAATGTATTATAGTCACTGGGAGCCTCCAGGAGTGTGTGAGAGGAGGCAGAGTGTAAACTTAGAAGCGTCCATTTCAGGAGAGAATCAGACACGAGGAGGGCATTCCGGCCGGCCTTCGGAGGAACTGAGATCTCTGATGACTAGTCTGGGAGCACCATGCGAGCGGCTGTGATAACTTTGGGTGCACCTGGGACTGTTGCCCAACCAATGCAGGAATCCCAAACTAACTCTGGGAGATGCCTGGGTTCTTATGGATATTCAATCGAAGGACTGCAGGCGTTATTCCTGATTCTCGTGATGTACCCAGAGCAATAAGAATACCCTCCACATATGAAGCATGGATTATTGTTCATTATCAACTTCTAAATCATACAATAGTACCCAGCATCTCATTCAACATTCTATTGATTGCATCCCTACATTGAGGAGAACCAAAGAAAATGGTGAGTGATTCAAAAATGGAAGCAGGTAAAACCAAAACAATAACCCGACTAAGCAATTGGCATGATATCAATTGAAGATAGTCTCAATGTCATCCACTAAATCTCCCATCTCGTCAGGGCGGACAAATGCAGGAACACGCACTTCATCAACAGTGCAAAGAAGCTGGAGGAACTCCTTGAATTCCCGAATGATTCGAGCCTGGCGAGTCGGTGAAATTGAATTCCAATGTCGCTTCGCTGGATTTGTCATATATAAAAGGTTGGAATTGAGAGGTTAGCTCGCAGTGAATCAAAATGGAGTTTGACAGGCAATAGGATGAATTCGAAGGAAAAAGAGGTGCGCCAATAGGAAAGGAGAAATGCCCCATGTGGAGCGCAGGGTGCGCAAGGGGAGTGCTGATGTCGATGGAGTAGTTCGGAATGATATCGAGGAGCGCATATCCAGCAGAGCAGCCATCCATGCTGAGCATCACCGAGAGGGGAGGGAGGTAAGGTGTGCAGAATGAAATAGAGGTGCTCCTGATTGAGGTCGGAGAGGGGATTGAGGAGCGCTGAATAAACTATCGAAGTGTCAATCCAGACTGAGGAGCGCCGAGGGGGATTGAGGAGTCTCTATTCTTGCGGAGGAGCACCAATCGGGGAGGG
>Ga0307512_10001788_pt1 | contig 29206 bp, 27 predicted proteins | sample 14_EM_MG_FD_200267 | JGI IMG/M metagenome (GOLD analysis project Ga0307512, IMG submission 200267) | Populus trichocarpa ectomycorrhiza microbial communities from riparian zone in the Pacific Northwest, United States - 14_EM | ecosystem: Host-associated > Plants > Roots > Unclassified | place... | reverse complement strand
TGCAATTGCGTGGATCCTTATGCATTGCAATCCCGATGCAAGCGTGTACACAATGAACCCATTCCGACGTATGGTCACAGTTGGCCACAACGCCAGAGTGTTTGTTTAAAATAGGAGACCGACAGAGCGAGAAGAAACGGCAAAACGGCGATCGGAGGGCGATATGCAACTCGACGCGTGGTATTGACGCCGGGCGCGGAGTAATCCGCCACTGGGGTGTCTCTGACGGCTCTGACGGAGCGCGTCCACTCTGACGCAGCCTGTCCGCCCAGACGGAAATGTTTTTTGCTGATGGATGAATAGATTAGAGAACAGGAAATGAACAAGGCAAGAAGCCAACCCTAACCAGAAGGCAAAAACCATCTCCTCCTTTGCATCGCAAGGACTCATTCACTGCTCGCCCACCGAGCCATCTGGGCCTGCATCTGGTAGAGGGAAATCAGGGAGTGGGCTTTAGGGGAGAGGGAGATCAGGGGAGACTGTTGCCACCTGCCAATTGGCCGATCAGCTGCTGATCCACATTCACATCGGAGCTGTTCCCGGCTGCCTCAGCTTCTTGCAGAGTTGGCACAGCTGGGCGAGGGTTTTGCGGCATCACATGGCCCAAAAACAGGAGCCCACTGAGAGGATCAGTCTCGGGAGTTCATGGTCGTGGGCATCACTCCGGGCTTCGTGGCCGTGGGGCAGGGGCTGTAGGTTGTGGCCATGGTGTATACTCTCACATCTCCTGGCCTTGCTCAGGTAGGAGAATTGGCTGATTGTCTACAAAGGCATCTACATTGTCAGCCGATGTATTTACCATCTCTCTCTGGCCAATCGTCCGAGGTTCTTTTCCATCATCCTCATCCTAATTCTCCTTCTCAACCTCATCCTCATCCTCCTCATCTTCCTCCTCTTCATCTTCCTCCTCTTCATCGTCACCGTCCCGTTCCACATCCACATTGCCCTCTGAATCAACGCCCTCTAGTTTGTTTACATCATCTTCCATGCAAATATCCACATCAGATTGAGGTTCTGAGTCATATTCGGCGTCCGACTCCTCAGTAGAGTTAGTATCATGAGCTGAGGACATTGACACAGCAGGCGATGTTTCCGGCTCTAAATGGACCTGCTCTAGTCTGCTCCCTGTGTCCGAGTCTGCGTCATAGAATTTCCTTCTGCGACTGCAAAGCACCAGCACGCGAGATATCACCTCCCCCTGGGACTTTTTTAACAATACCTTTCCCATTACCGTTTCCCTTTCCATTGCCCTTCCCATTTCCCTTCCTGTCCTCAGTCGCCTTCCGAATCCCCCACACTCCCTGTGTTCCTTTCCCTTTTCCGGTCCCTATCTCGCCGCCCTGCATGTCCTCCTCACCCACAGTGTCGTCATCATCATTGCCATCGCCAGAACGGCTCCTTCCACCGATTGGCACACCGTGATCCGCCGAGTACTTATCATCACCATCCTTGTCGAGTATCTCATCCCAATGCAGTGGTCTAACGGCCAGGAAGTCGCCTGACTTGTACTGCCGGCAGCTTGGTGGCTCAATCATTACCCTGCAATCATTGCTACCATTCCAAGAGAAAAGTTTGCCGGTGGGTTTAACCTTCCCCGAGCTGATTGTCTGTGGATTGGACCAATCGACTTGATCACCGAAGGCACGCAGGTTGTCCCACCTCCAGTTGTTCATTTGTTGCAGGTTTCGTCAAACATTTGCCCCATATATCAGTGGATGGGTGCCCACTACTCCCGAAAAGGCGAACTCCTGCTCCTGCGGTGTGGCCACATCAGCTGGAATTGTGAAAAGTGGCAAGTTGTGACTGGATCAAGAAAGATTTTATCATATAAGAGGTCCCCTGCCCTCTCATCATTGACGCCGCAAACAGTGTATATCCGTATGAGTCCACAGATGTGTTCCGAGATGAATCTCTCTCTACGGTCCCGATCCAATGACTGGTGTCCATCCATAACAGATGTCAGCATTTTTCCCCTAGCAGTTGCCTTCCCCTTTCCTCTGCAGGTGACCTTTGGTGCCATCGCTGCAAGCTGAAAATGAATTTACATCCTAGGCGTTAGAATTATGAGACATTTCAATGTAGCCGAAGGAAGCCCAGAGCGAACATACAAAGTTTTGTAGGTTATTGGATGTGTTTTGGAACAAGAGGCAGTGTGTTGTGCAAGTCAGGTGATGTCAGGGTAGGTCAGGATGCTCGAGGTGTGTGTAATCTGGGAGCAACAGAGAATGGAAGCTTAGGCGGAAAGAAGGGATATATATACTCAGGTTCCGGCAATTCCTTGTTTCAACTTGTGAGATATGATAATTTCTATTTATATAGTGCGTTTTGTTCATTAATGAACACGAAACAGCCCAGCCTTCAACTTGAACAACCACCAGGCACCTCATGAATGAGATGCCTCGAAATGATATTTGGTTGTTGCGGTGAGGCAAGTTTACGATGCCGGGCATTGCTTTGGTAATGCATACCACTTCAACTGCTCAGACTTCATGCATCTCGGAGCATAATGAGTAGTTCTCATGTTGTCTCAACTGTGCAACCATCCAACACGGCTACCAACACTCCTAGCTGTAGAAACAGCACATGCAACTGATATCATAGGATAGAGAATACTTCATTGTTCGTTTTGCGATGCTTTTAGCTCTGCTAAATGCGCATTTCCACCAGGAAGCTGAAGATATACACAATAGATGGTTCGAAGTATTGTGCCAAGAATGAGTGCAATATTATGATAATCAAGCCATGAAGGCATAAACACCCTTCAAGCGGTGCAAATAGACCTTCAGACGTTGCTGTAACAGTGAATATCAATGCTGAGTTTAATCTGAGTTCAATCAGATTGAAGTTAACCCTGTAATTAAATGCTTATCAACTGATCTCGTCGCCAAGTATTGTCCGGTTTAAAGTCTAGTACAGTCTCCCAAGCACCTCCCTTCTTGTTGAATCCCTCCATGGTCGCTCAGATAGGAGCGTACCTGACCTGCCATTGCATATTCACGCAGAGGGAATTATTCCTACACTCTTAACGTCAAACATCTATATCCGACTATGCCTTCCCAACGCCCTCACCCTGACACGACTCCGGTCGTATGAAATGTTCAAAATCTGGCGAATAGTCAGACTCAACAAAAGCGTGGGTATTTGGGGAATTCTCAACTGCCCCCTGCAAAGTGACGCGTTTCTGTACCGGCTGGCAAGAGGGATTCCTCTCAAGGAGGGAGTTCCTTAGCCTCTCCAATCCAAGGTCAGAACTCCACCCCATCATGTTCACTGAACGATTCTCACATTGCAGGTATTACTCTACGCGTAGCTTTCACCCCTTTCACCACCCAGCGATGGTCAATTAATACTCCAACCGCCACGCCAGGTACACGCAGCCATAGCCCACCAGCACCCGAAGGAACATTACAGACAGACTAAATGCATCGCATTGTATCCAGCCCCGCATCCGGCATTGGTAGCACTCCCACTCCTCTCAGTGGTCTTGGAAACCTGCCTACCCCCATCCCTAATCCAGAAGCCTGCACGATCATTATGAATCCACTGCACACGCGCGCCAAAGAAAGGAATCAGAGCCAGAGGCAGCAGCAATTGCAACTGCAGGCGGTGTCTACACCTCGATCTGTGGTCTCTGGTGGTCGCAGCGTCCGTCGATTTGGTCACTCAGACATGACACGTCTTGTATTTGCAACCGGCAGACACCTGGAGCTCTACATGTGGAACAGTCGGCCGTTCATCAGAGCAAGCAACTGGCAGATGGTAGGTTATGAAAAGTGGCGTGTTGCGAAAGCATTCACCGATGCCCCACACTGCCAGATAATAGAGAAGCACTGGAGCACTGCTATGCAGCAAAACAACATTTGGTCCATAGCGTTTGAGGCACGCGCAAAGGAGATCTTGAAAAATGTATGCTGAAGCAATGGCCCACATTGGATATTACACGCTCAAACCAGTACCTGGTTAGAGAACAAGTTCATCAGGTTAAATCCCATTTCATTCAATCAGCAAGGGACAACATCGCAGAGCATTATGATCTCCATCTATCTGAATCTGACACAGAGTGTTTTGAATTCATTGATTCCTGTCTGGCAGACAATAAGTATCATGTACCTGTAGCAGAGCATGTGGAAGGTGGTGTTTGCGGTCCAAATCGAACGCAGAGAGTTTCGAATGCTGCCAACCAATTGCCAGCGTCCACTTTACTTCCTGGCAGAAGCAATGCCAGGGTTTATCTACATCAAATTTTATCATCAGGCGAATAACCGCAGTAAGCATGCTGATGGATTTTATAATTCCATGATTCACCACAAGGACAGTCATAGACCCTCACCTCTGATCATGTTTACCTGCACCGAGTTGTACCATGCTCTCCTGGAGTGGCAAAAGAACAAAGGTGTTCATCTGAAAGCTTCCATGTCAAAGCAGAAAGCGGACAGACCTGATCACTCGAACTACTTCGACTACAAGAATGAGGCTGGTAAGAACGCTTCCTTCTGTGCTGCAACAGGTCGCAAGTTGGTAACCTCGCCTGCCATTGCAGACACGTATACATTCTTGATGAATACCTGGAACACACCACCTGAGAGCTACCAACAGACGGTGTATAAAGACACTCTTCCTACATTCAAGTATCACATCCAACAGGCAGCCAACCCAACACCTGTCGTGGTCATCAGGGCAGATGCAGCGTGTGTTGACAATGCCTTTCAGCTTGACTATTTGACCTCCGAAGTGGTGGTTGAGGAGCCACAGTTCAGAAGCGCCGGCCTAAATATCCCGATGGACAACAATTGCACGGATAACAATCTGCATTTCGGGATGCCAGGGTGCAGCAGGGCTTACAAAGATGAAGGTGACGAAAGCGGCGACCGCGATACAATCTTCACCGCCAGCCGGCGACAATGGGCCCTGACTGAACTCGAAAGGTTTGACCTGGGAACCAGTGAGGTCGACAGGTATGACGGCGACAATAGCGACAATAGGGATGTGGATGAGCAGGAAGAAGCATCGCAAACCGATGATGGATCAACGCAGAATGTGGAGGACTGAGGGCTTAGTACCAGAGAGTGTGAAGATTGGACAGTATATATCAGACCTGTAAAATAAAATAATGGCAAAGCAAATGCAACGGCAAGCGATGTATCCAAAGCGAAGACTATATTGTAATAAGTGACAAAATCTCAAAGCTAAACATATATGGGGAGAGTGCGGCATCTGATATATAGCAATAACGGAGAGGTAAAATGTGGCACTTGGCCGGAGAAAGGCATAAACATCGCCAGGCGTTGTGTAAAAGACTACAGCATAACTGCAGCCCCTATGAAGAGTGTAACACACGTGTCGTTCTAATGGTGCGCATACATCACCACATTCTGGGCGCAAAGTAAAACAGGTAAGTATGCAATGCAACCCGTCGGCTGGGCCACAGGAAGTGTGTAATTCTCCATCGGATGGTCAGAGGTTGCATCAGAGCTGTCAGGGCCATCCGGAACACATGGGTGTTTCTGACGGAAACAAGGGTTGTTGCTGATGTGGCCCTGATGAGATGGGAGAAGTAGTGGATGACATTGACACCATGTTTGATTGATATCATTTGATCGCATAGTCGAGTTATTGTTCCGGTGTACCTGTCTTTATGTTTGAATCACTCACCTTTTTCTTTGGTTCCTTAATGTAGCAAGGCAAAAATGCAATGTTGAACATAATAGCTAGTATGATTCAGAAGTGATAATGAACAATAATCCATGCATCATATTCCCCATTGAGGGAAATAGAGTGCTTGTGTACATCCGGACAGTCTCAGATCACCCCTGCAGTTCTCTGAATGAACATGCATAGGAACCCAGGCATCTCCCAGAGTTTGCTTGAGATTCCCATATTGGTTTGGTGACACTCCCAGGTGCACCCAAAGTTTTCTCCAGCACTCTGACATGTTCCCAAACCTATCACAATCACTCCCATTGTACTCCAGTACCAGTCATCAGATATCCCTGCTACTCCCAAGGCCCGCTGGAATGCCCTCCTAGGGTATGATACTCTCCTCAAATTGATGCTTCTAAGTTTACACTCCACATCCTCTCAGACACTCCTGGAGTCTCCCAGTGACTAAAATACATTTTGCTGATGTAGTATACTTAAGTAAAAAATTCTGTTATAATGAAAAATTCAAAATGTTCCTAATTTAGCTTGGATTTTAATCATGTCTGTATAGTCATGTATACATTCAGTCAATCTGAGGTATTACTAAGTATACCACTATATTTAATTCAACAGCATTGTAATAAATCTAAACACATTAGAAGATAATATAGTATATTGTATAGAACATGCCAAGTATGATTAAAGACAACAACTTTTAATAGACTTGGAACAATTTAGATGTGAATAATGGAGCAAATGGATACCAAAGTGGGCTTGCATAGATGGTATTCTAGTGTACACTGAAATAGACCTATAGTTAATAATACAGTGCTAATCATCATTATACATTAACTTATTTGATGAAAGTTGATTATTTAAGAACCAGTACTATGTGTAGAAGATGGTACTCAGAAGTGGATAGAAAATTAGATTGGAATTATAGATATTATGCTCCAGAAAGAATAGCAATCAATGTAGAAATACATGCCAACATTAATATGTTATAATAATATATAAATATCCATTTAAGAGATATTTGATATTAACTTACCTTTCTATTTTTATATAATAGATGATTTGTAATTTTAAGTAAAAGAGTTAGAAATTAAAGAATGTAGAAATAATTGAAATATATCTGTAAATACTTAATTATAGTAATTTCATTTGATCAATATCTATCTTTAGAATTCAATTTAATCTGTTACATATTCTTTATAATAGATTCCAATAGCTCCAGCTATTAGTATCTACTCTGTATATTTGTATCATTCTGAATTCTACTAGCATTGGCAGACTCTAAGTAAATTAATTTCAACTGCTTTTGTAATAATACTATGAAATAATAACTAATCCCAGTTACCAGCTTGTAATAATCTAGTATCTTTAATACTTATCTGAGTATTATTACTATTTTCAAATAACTGTGTCAAGTCTACTTGCTGACATCTCTACAGCTTGAAAAACATAAAAAGTCAATTATTTTCCGATTTCTTCCAGCACTTATCATTTGCATATATATACAATATGGAATAATTAAATATGTATTCAATAATAAGCTATTATCATAATATTATAACAGATATTGATTTGCTTAGATCAACTGTGCACAACAACTATAACAGATGTTGACGATTTGAATACCATGTTTACTACTACCGTACAATAGTAATATATAGTTAGAAGACAGGAAATTAATTTTGTATATAGCTTATCGGTACTACTATTTAATCTTTACTGAAAATGTTAGTCTCAATACCTGGCTAATTTCTTGAGTTCCTGTTTGCAACAATATGACTCCTGCACTTATATCCAGTTATGTTGAGCATTACAAATCTTTATCTATATATTTAATTATTACATTCAGCCAATTGTTACTGAGTAGTTTTCTGTCTTCTTAATACTATACCAGTAACTATATCATTCTTTTGCTAATTCAACTACATTAACATCCATTATTATGTATAGTTTATTATCATATAGATTACTGTATAATTCAATTTCTCTATTCCCTGATATTTTACCCTACGTATTTCCAATATTCTTTCTTCAAGCTTTTACCATTTTCATATGTATAACTCAACTTGTTTTTCTCTATTTTGAATGCCACAATATATTAGCATTGAAATTAGTTTCAGAAATAGCAAATTAGCCCTTAAACTCTGAAGTTGTGTGCATTTTTGAAGCAAGTGGCATCAATGAACTGTGGTATTCTCTTACTGCTACACTATGCATGCGACCAAAGCCTACCATCTCCTATTCCCCCGCGCTCCTCGTGGGCCAAAAGCACCGGAACTCCTAGCGCCCTGCATAATACTCTGGTCGTAACTACTATATGCTCCCATTTGTCCTGCAGAGGGCCCTTGTGGAGGTCTGAATGTAGTCAGTCTAAGGAATGGCACATACGGAAGGCATGGTCAACGTACATACCGCCTCTGCCCATTCCATATGAGGCATCCTGCGGACCTCTGCCATCAAAACCTGGCCCACTCATAAACATACTCGGATCCCCCATCATTTCTATACCCTGCCCGCTTGTCTGTCCTGAATTTGATCCTTGTTGTGGTCCACCACTGGGCCCACCACCACCAGGACCACCTTGGCCCTGGTGAAGCCCAAAAGTGCCCCCGATCATAGTACTCATATCTCCCACCTGAGATGGGTCCATAGTAGGCATCATACTTATACCCATTCCAGACATGAGCATCATCTGCTCCATCATCTTTTGTGGCGAAAATTCATCTCGTAACCCTTCCTGCTTTTGGCAGTACGCAGTCCATGTGAACTCGTCGAAGCCATAATTGAAGTAATCGGTGACGTCGGAACCGGGTTTTCGCCACGGTTTCTCGGATGGAAGGATATCGGATTCCATCGAGATCTTGCTAATAGGTGTACCATCGTAGCTGGGCATTGCATTGATGTCAAGTTTGGAGGTGGTGACCGCTAGTGCAACAGGAACAGCGGGAGCTGGCGACGTTGGAGATAATCTCGCGTGTGCGGATGTGGAAGTTGGTCGCGGGGGTGCAGTACGTATCTGATTATATCTTTCAGGTCGCGGCGGAGGCTCGGGTCGGCTACCGTCTTTTCGTACGATTACCAGTTCAATCTCCTGTGTTTATTAGGTCTGTGAGGTAGCGATGAATACTGATGAGGGTAATGAGGTACATCTTCATCATCCGAGACCTCAACTTCCTCCTGGTCTTCCTCCTCACCTTCTTCTAGCTCTTCATGTTCTAGCTGTGTTGGCAGCGCCGCCGGTGTGCTATGTTCCTGTTTTGCTACAGATGCAGGACCTGGTGAAGGAGCGATAACGCTAAGACCAGGAACAGTGGGGGAGGACGAGACTGGAGTTGGTACCATAGTAGTTATAGACGGCAGAAAGGCAGAAGAATGATTTCCGTAGAGAAACTCATCGTCATCCTGGTCCATCGCACTCATTTTGCAGTTGGTAGTGTTAATTTTGTTGTCAGAACACGAAAGTGAAGTAAACGTTGCAGCTCATACATAAATAAGCTGTGGAGAGCTGTGGCGCGTAGTTAGAGATCATGTGGATTGGCGCCAATGGGTTTGGCGTTGCACTTCTCGAGGTTTTAAAGTTGTAAGAGCAAATGTAATAGAGTATGATATACATGATGCTCCAGGGCGGAACAAAGGTTGTTCACTGTTACTTTCCTGCAATCAAGAATAAACCGATTTTGGTAGTCGGTGACTGTTGGTTTGGTAACTGCAAGTACCACGAAGTCCTGATCGCAAATGATTCCTGCCCGCTCATTTGAAACCAACATAATGGAACACAATAGTGACATGTAATGAGTCTTCCTTATATTTCTAGAATGTTTGACAATAAAATAGGTTGGCATTAGTCAAATTGACACATCACAGATGTGAGCAATCAGCTATTGTAGATTTCACTCGAGTTTGTAAAAAAGATCAATTCTTCTTTACAGACATGTTATTGGATCGTTTAAAAACATCACTATACAATATTTGTGCTATTCAATATTGGAGATAAAACTGAATATTCAAATTTTTCTTATATTTAGATGGAAATTTCAAAATAACATTAATGGATGATATTTTATACACAAATAAAGATGGCTGTATGTCTGTACAGTGTAGTGTGTTAATCAATTAGATGTCAGTAATTATACACATACAAATATATAAACCAATTCTGAATATGGAATTTAATGTGCTATTAAAAATTACTTCCTTGTATAGAAGTATTCAATTACAAATATGTTTGATATACTTCTACAATACTAACTATTAGTGAAAAGAATGACAATTTTTATTTTGATTACTTCGTACTCTTATTGTAATTATTAGAGTATTGAATAAGACTGATATAATCAACTATAGGAAAGTTAATATTCAAAATATATATAGTAGATCATGTTGACATCCAATTGTAGCATACTATTGTACTTAATTAAAATTATTACACAGAGATAGATGATTTATTCTGGCTTTACTCTTTAACTACAACATATCAGTTGTGATGTAATATGTATTAATTCAATTAGGATTATGGTGGAATACATTAACTTAACTATATTCCATTATGAATCTTACTTCTGATTAATATACTTCTATTATTCAATATTATATATTCCACTGCTGGTAAGTTTAATTAGAATATTAACAAAATTTAGAGTGATATTGAAAATATAATATCTGGAATGGTTATATGAGGTAGAATATATCTGATCTATACTTTATAAGACGAAAACTGGTATGAATAAATACATACAGTTTGCAACGATTTTTATAATAATAGTAACTTTGAATTGATTCAATCAATTAAATAATCACAGTCTAATACATATATATCTGTAAGATATGAGATTCAATTTACCCAATATAGACAATATGGATAAGTGTATTTTAATATAACTGATATTAATTGCTTTTGAATCATTTTATTAACATATTATTTCTTATTTTATCAAGTTTACAATGAATAAAAGAATTTAATAATGAGGTTAACAATCTAGATAGTACTAAAATACATAAATTTTTAGTTAATTTACAGTCTGAGTATTCAGTGATTAATTATACAAAAGAAAATCATTGACAAAGAAAGAAACAATCTGAGATATAGTTTATAGAGTTCGATTGCAGTGGTACTTAGTTACTATTTAGTGATTCCCAGGACTGTCTGTTAATTCTGCCTCTCTACCTAATATGAGTATTGTATAGTATTATTTTTGAACTATACTGTTCATTTGACAGCAGCTATGAAATTGCTAAGTTCAATTTCATTTGACAAATACCGCACTGGCAATAATAAAAATATTATTTGGAAAGAGATACTAAAGATGAAATTTGGCTTTAATTATAATGTTGATATAGACACTGCTAAATGAATTTATTTTCAGAATAATTATAAGATATTTATTCTCTATACTGTTGTATTTAGTTAACAAGGTTGCACAATCAGTATTTTATATTTCAGTGAAATATTTCGTTCAGGTCCTGTACTTTCTACAGCAATTTTATATCCATATACTTTAAATTAGTATAAGTACAGTCTTAGTAGTTTATTGCTGCTATGAATAGTATTGAAAATATAGACTAATATTATTCGGCAAGTTGGTATTTCAGATATATTATTCTATAATTGACTGCTAAAGTTCTATATTATGTCTAATATTATAATATCTATCTATAGTTGGAATGGACAGTTAGAGTGTTAGGGGTTCTCTCCTAATAGAAGTAATGGTACTTGTTTGATTGTCAGAAGGATATATGCTACGGAGTTTACTTGCGTTGAATACACAACGCCTATCCTAGACAATACAAGTATGCCATTCCTGTAATCCTTAGTGGGATTTTATGGGAACCTCGTGTCGATTTGATTGCGAGCCTCATTGCTAGCAGATTCATCGAAAGTACAATCAATGTTTATTGATTTGATGATGCAATAATCTTGGCCAGTTGTAAGCCTTCAGGGCTTAAAGAGATACCAGTTGATTCTTACCACATTCACTGAACAGAGTTAAGTGGGATTAGATGTGTCGACTGTGATATAGCGACTGACATGTCTGGCAGACAATAGCCAATATGTAATTATGTGGGATCTCAAGCCGTTTCCCCAGTAGGTATTGGAACACCTTCGGCACTCCGTGGTTAGTGAGAACATTCTCTACCTTAGCATGGCGTGCCTGATTGATCATGACCCAGGGCAAGACCCGACAAACCTCCGAACAAATGGGCAGGCTAATTCGACATAATTGAATGTCCACAGACCAAGGGTGGGCCGCCACGTATAGCCTCTGAAGCAGATAAACCGAAGAGCCGGAAGTGTGAGGTTGTGTCTTAATATAATCAAGCAATCTGTTCAATGCACTCCGTATACCCATGTCAGGCAAGGAGATGTTTTGACTATCCGAACAAATGAGTTGCAAGATATCTAAGTTGAAGTTACTGTTCGATTAAATCTTCTTGCTGATGATGGCCCTCCAGGGAGAGTAACTCTTCAAACCCAATCATGCAATATACGATAACATTTGGGATGTGTGGTACGCAATCAAGAGAGATCAAAGCTCATTAAGTAGTACTCTACAATATGACAGATGAGATCATAGCAATCCTTGATTCATGATGATGGCCCTCCAGGGGGAGTAACTCCTAAAACCCAATCATACCATACAAGAAAGCTATAAAGAGTCAGCAATGCTTCAGCATTGAAAGGACAGCCCCACAAGCACGAAGGATACCTACGATACTTACCTGCGCAGAAGAAGCTGAAATATTTTGGTTATTTTCAGTGCTTAATACTATTGTATATTTATCGAGTATATTAGTATTATCGATTAGAATTGCACGCAGTTCCCCCACCCCATGGTTGAGCATATGTTCAATAATGAGCACGACGTAATACTGTACGCGTTATTCTCATTACTGGATCGCTTCGAAAGAGACAATCAGTTGTTTGCAGCACAGTGCATATAGTGGTTGGTGAGTACGATTCAGTTCACTGAGTTATTGATTGATTATTGCCATGATAAAGTATTCCCTTCAGAATACATTAACGATTTTGTGGTATTGCCTTTACCGAATACAGCGATTGCAGGGTCGCTCATTCCTGAATCTAAAATATATGTGTTGGATATTAAAGACACCGATACGGAAGTACATTCTGGTCAAAGTCATTTGCTTCCTCAATACCGGAGACAAACACAATGCCAGTTTCATACAATACACTCTGGAAAGATCTTCAAGAATAAACCTAAATATTCAAATTGAGAATTGCAGGCCAGATTTGGGAAACAGAGTAAGAAGTGGTGAAGTATAATTCGTAATCTTCTTAGGAGTCAAGATTTTGAATATTGAGGGAGATTACACTGAGACGTAATATTGCCGATAGTCTCTAAACACCAGATTTATCCAGGAAGAGATAGAGGAATATTTTGTGAACATACATGTCAATTGAGATTGCACTATCAACGGGCAAAATATTACCACCACATAATCAGTTAATCGCTGAGATTACTTTTACGAACACACCTTACGATGGGGGTGGGCTAGGTGGAGTTTCAATGGCCTTGTGCCCTCCACTGGGTAGCGGGAAGTGGTAGGAAACGACTTTGCCTGAGTCAGAAGTAGGTGCTGTGTGAGCTAGTTTGGCCGTAGTTTAGCCGATGGATGGACAGGAAGTTTCCGATGGACAGGGGTATAAAAATATGTTAATTAAATGCCATGACCACCAGTGGTCGGCCGGCTTGTGGTAACTTAGCTGGGCACCCCTTCGGGGTGAATGCAAAATGATTACAAACAAACAAACACACCTTACGATATTAATACATCATTGAGATTAGTTATACGGAATACCTTACGATATGAATCAATCACTGAGCCTATTTATACCAATATACCTTAGTGAATAATAAGTGAGAGTAATTATAAGAACACACCTTACAATATTAATTACTCTTTGAGATTAACTATACGGAATACCATATGATACAATTTAATTGCTGAGATGGATTATACGAAGATACTTTACGATATTAATTAATCACTGACATCAAGTATAAAAGTTAAATGTATTGTCAGTATTGCGTTATGCCAAGATACCATTTGGTTGCTATCCATTTAGTAGCATCTGATACGTCTATACATATCTGTCCTCTTTGCGTATACACGTTGAACTGGTCGCCAATACACTTCATGTGGAGATATGCTGAGACAAATACGATAGGAACTACGGCCATGTACCTACTACTTACTTGAGTATCCTTAAATACCTAAAAGTATAGTTACTCAGGTGGAAGCACCCCAGTAACATAGAGTGCTATATTACATTAGGTAAATTCTAGACATATAGAAATAAATTAACAAATAACTAAAAAATATAATAACAAAATATATGTCTAATTTGCTGTAATGTATAGATACATACTACTACATTCAAAATGATAAATCATGATTGGAAGGCTCCATATCTTGAAGGTAAGTTTTGAGATGTTATTACAAAAAATATAATATTGGTTCTCAAAGTTCTCAAAGTTTAATGTGATACAGAGTTAATAACTAGTTTTACATTAAATTCTGACCTATTGGTAGTCACAATCGATTTCTTAACATCTTGGAGGCAATTTCCATTACGAACAATATACTTTAATGTATTGTAATTTTGCCCCCAATTACTCAAATCAATGTAAGAGAACTTTTACCAAAGGCTAATTATCTGTATTTTAAGACAATATAAAATACTGAGTATTTTGTATTTATATTGGATTTGAACTTTCAAATGTAGTATATTAAACATGGTAATACTAGCTGCACCATCTAACCGGCCAGCCCGGAGACGGAGTGGATTATGGGACTGTCATACTCAAAGTAGAGTGAATACTGTATGATTGAAACAGAAACATGGTAATACTATTTTATATACAAAATTATTACTTATACTCTCCATTGTATATCCTTCTATATACAAGTGTAATCTAAGACATGAGGAATTCAAAAATATACAAATTGATACATATATACTTTCATAGTTATATATATTTTAAATGAAGTGTATTATAAGTTAATAATTGGTATTACTGTAATGAAATAGAGTAATAGCTTAGATGTAAGAAATTGCAGTGGTAAAAGTTTTGTAAATTTGAATATACAATGTGAGTTCCTATATGGTAAATCTTCAAAAATTGCAACTTAATATTATTGCACAAAATTTGAGTCAACAAGTTTCCAACAAATTTGATACAATTCAATTGATAATTTGAATATCACAATATTCAGTTTTAATTTTGATTGACAGGGAAGCAATAATTTAATATATGTTGACAGGTTGTGAGAAAATATTGATATCTTATAGTTGTTTGACCAGAACTAATGTAATCCAACTTAACAGAAATATATCTGATGTTGATAATCAGAAGCTGAAAGTATATATACTTATCTACAATACAGAGGTACAAAATGTCACAATTAGAATATAAATTATGAATATATTTAGTATAGAAATAGTCAACTGCAAAATGTTGAACAGGTCTAACATGACTTGAAATTGTCCGAGACTCTTCGGTCAACATCACCAGTGGTCCATAATAATACCACACACTCTCAGGCCTCCCTGGAGCTATTCAAAGCGCTCTCAAATATTGCAAGAGTATGCTAAGGTGCTTCTGAGCACACCTGCAGTGATAGAGGCATTCAAGATGCTATGAGATTTGACCTATAGAATAATCAAATTTTAGAGCAGCTGAAACCTCTGTGAACATCTGTCAGAGACTTTGAGAGCAGCCAAGACCTCTGCCAAGTTCTGCAGGAGACCTTAAACTTGGTGTGGTATTCTCCCAGAAGTGGATCATAGGGTCCCATAACTACAATCCATTTTGTCTAATATATTTATCTTTGTTACTATGACAAGAACATTTTCTACTTCATAATATGACATGTATGAAGGACCTAAGTCTATCTATATATATCCATGTGGAAAGTCTGGCTGAAGACAGCACTCGAGTGCAGTGGTACAAGAAGCATCTTGCGTCTATACTTGACTGAACTTGAGAATGTACTTGAAGGCTATAATAGAGCGAGATTGAGGATGCACTTCAACGGAGTCAGTAATCAACTGTACAAGAAGAATTACTCAATGGACGAGAATAATCGACCTGAGAGATACACTTCAACGCTGTAATTGATTGAAGTTGGAGTTGTTGTTGGGTGCAATGATTATGCAAATATGGTGGCCACGATTGAGTGTATTTTGCGTTACACTTGGAGTGACTGGGATGGACTGAACCCAGGGATGCACTCAGAGGCTGCGATTAACTGAGTATGGAGATGCACTGGGATGTGAGGGTAGTCCGAAATTGAAGGCCTTGATAGAGTGAGTGAGGAGATGCACTTTGAGGCAGTGATAGTGTGGCTCTCGGAAGAACTTGGCGGCTCTGATCAAGCAAAATTGAAGGCTATTTTGAAGGTGTCCAATCTAGAGGCATTAGATCAGAATGGAGGCACAAAGGAAGCCAAGACTGTATTCATTTGTTCTCTTCTAATGGTGGGAAGGTAGAGAGTACAGTACATAATATTCTGCAGAGAGATGAGTGATAAGAGATTAGAGATGAGCATTGGGAGATGAGAGAAGAGAGACTGGCTGGATGCAGGAGACAGTTGATCTTGGGTGGTTACAGGACGCAGTGTATGCTGTACTTGGTGTTAACTAGTGTTGGCAATGGTTCTGGACCGTCACTTCGTGTCCGGGTCCAAGTCCAAACCAAACCATTGCCAAACTGGTGGTCAGGATCGTCCACAAACCCGAACTGTACACTCAGGTACGGTTCGATGGTAAACTCCCAACCAGTCAGAATTGCGCGGGTTGTCAGCGGGTCGCCCAGCAGGTCACGCGATGGATTCATATACGGCTCTTGTATTTGCAGTTTGTTAATTGTATCTTATCAAAATCGCTTTTTGAGCAACCAATCATGTGCTTTTGCATGTCGTGCAATTTGCAATATCGATTGATTTCGTATCTGTGTTTCACCTTTGATATATGATATTTTTGCCTATCAAGGCAGTCAACAATACTGTTATGCGCGCAATGATCCGCGCGATGCCTTGATAACACAATATGCAGGACCTAAAACTGTTTACGCTCCGGTGACGCTCATTTTCAGGATCCGGCAGGGAGTTTGTCGCTGTTGTTTTTGCTAGTGAAGGCTGCCAATATCTGATAAATGGATGTCTGCAACCAATCGGAACATATATTACGCATGATGCAAAGCTAAAAATCATTGATGCTCCATTGACACTCATTCTAACAATGGGGTGGTGACCGTCTTGCTATCTCTTTCGCTTATCAAAGCTGCCAATACATCTGTTATGAATAACAATGACCAAGTCACTGGTGAATTACTGTACTTACAAGACCACAAATTGTTGACGCTCCATTGACGCTAATTTCAATGGATTGTCCATTCAACATCTGCTGCCGTCGATAATGGTTGTAATCATGATTTGACCTTATTGGTTTTCTTTCTGTCCAATTGAGACTCGGCCGTGTGGCAAAGCCGAGCGGCGTAATGTTCATGCACTGCTCACTCTCACACAACTAAAAATGATGTATCTCGCCAAAAGATTCATTGCGCTTGCTATACATCTGTTTATCAACCGATATTCACAAGCGACTTCTCACCATTCGCCCATGATATATCTCTAACAGCAACTCTCGGTCAAGCTACCTAAACAAGCTGGTTAACCATTGATGCATTCAGTCCTACTTTTGCTTCACTCCTTTATTTATCCTCATTTCTATTGCATTGACCATCATCAACACCTTTTCAGACTGTCGCTTTCACTTCTGTGTTGGCCAAACCAATCTGGGAACATTTGGGGGGGCACTCACATCCTGCTGCTCTGGGCATTCTGGGTCCTTGATGCCATTGTTGTGCTCTAGATTGGTTTCAGTGTCTCCAGCGCAATCGTCTTCGCTGTCATTTGGATTATCCAAGTTGACATTCCAGATCAGCCAATTTTTGGTGTCCAAATCGGGTTCAGGTGCGGAATCTGGCTCACTTTCGACTGGATGAGGGTTGACTCTCCGGATTTGGCGGACATTTCAGATTTGAGTTCGTCCTCCAGGGAGGTCCTTTGCAGACCAAGCTGGTGGCGAAGGTGATCTTTGTGACAATATAAATGCAGCCACACCATCATGTTGAAAGAGTGACCACAAGGCTTTGACGATCTCTTCCGTGTCCGAAATGTATCCAACTGCTGTCATCTGCTTCTTTTGAGCACCAGATTCCTTCAGTGTAGCACGTGGGTTCTGGCTGCCCTGCCACATATCCAAAAAGTTGTGAACCTTGGCCATTCTGTGCCATTTTCTTTCCTCCGCCTCGTTCTTCATTTCTGAGTCATTTTGTGTGTCAGTCGAATCTGATCCTGGGTCATCGCCCACCGAAATCCCATGATTGGCTCCAGCAAACTACCTTACAACGACTTGTTTGCAAAGGGTGTCGCCTGTGGTTTTTGACTGCCTCCAGCCAGTAACATCCCGCCCAAGGGGAAACCTGGCCTCCACTCCGGCACCATGTGGTATGCTAGAGAATATATCACGTGCCACACTGGAGAGATTGACATACTTGGAGTGTGTTTTTGGTTGTTGGCGCCACCGGTCGGATATGTCCGGCAACCATAATGCACTGCTAATCTACATCGCGTAGGAGTGGTAATCATTGAGATCTGGATTAATATTCCCCCAGTTCTTTGGCGCTTCAGGTGGGGAATTCAGATAGAGCCTGGCGGTGGTCAATACGCGTGCTGTGCGATTGCTTCGTCCAGGTGTCATCTCAGCCACATTGTTAGGCGATAAGTATTCTTTATAATCGCTGGACAAATCAGATGGATTAAAGGATGATTGACAGGATCTAGAAGCCGTTGCAGATGGGACGAGTTTGCTGCTGGGATAGCTTTCGAGTTAATTGACCGGAACACGTCAATGTTTGGCCCACCATGCGTTCTCCACATACTGCAGGAAGACCTTTTCGTATTGGGTGGTCTAGGATGTCTCGTCCACAGGATTAATATCCATTCCCTTGTCCAGCTAGCTAAACTATCACACCATGCGGAAGGAATCAAGGATATGTGCAGAAATGCGAAGCATGCCCGTCGTTGGAGTCACTGCAGCATTGTAGTTCGACTGCTTCTGTCGAGCTAACTTCACAGCAAAGAACAAGTCTTCCTTCCATGGAGTCTTCTTCTTAGCCAAAGCTCGCATCACGCCGTCCATATGATCGAACATGTAATTGTCCAATGTGATATTGCGATGCAATGTAACTGTATGCGTCTTTGACATCCAGAGGGTCCAATATCGAAATGGCCTCAATACCTCCGTGACATACTTCACAATGGTCCATTGATCCTGAGTTGTGAAAAGTGGCTTGTAATCAGTATATGTTGGATTTGGAGCCACTCGCGTGTGAATTCCCGGAATTGGTAGGCGCGCTCGACCAACTCCAGTGTTGAGTTCCAATGTGTCTTGACATCCACAATCGGAAGTACTGGAATGCGGACTTTCGCTTTGTGACTGTGAAAGAACTCGTTTTGGCGACCAGGTGTCAGCGTAATCAATTGCAGAAGCATTTTCTGCTATATGAACGTTAGTTTCAGGACTTTCAAAATATCATGAAATACATATTTTCTCAATGATCATTGCTAAACCTTGACTCATGGCCGACATCTTGTTGATTCTAGCATTGCCCTCTTTGCGAAGTCTCTGACTCTTCCCGATGTCTATGCTTTCATTCACTCCAAATTGCTGATCGTGCTCATGGGCATCCAGGACTTGGTGCCGCCATTTACACCGAGACTGCTCCTGAATGCACGGAAAGCAAGCTGTATGATGTGCGCCATGCATCGTGTATGGTTCCTCAATGCAGGCGACTCGACTCCAGAGACCGCGAGTGTCGATTGCAGCTCACGTGTCATCGAGTAATGTGACGAAGCATTTTCAGTCATCATAGCAAGTAAACGGCTGTCAGTAAGCTCAAAACGATCCAGCACATCGTTCAAATGTACAGCTAGCCTTGCTCCAGTGTGTTGGCCGTTGATCTATCATCCTTAATTAGCTTTCGAAAATGGAAAAGAATAGGTGATCAACCTTATCCACAGTGAATTGAACTTCACGCAATGCCCAATTTTGAGCCAGAAAGCAAGCAATGACCGACATGATTGCGAGTTTGTTCGTTGATGTCCATCCGTCCAAAGCTAACCCAACATCATTTTGTGTCAGTAACTGCTTCTAAATTGCATCCATGGTCAGTGGATAATCCCTGCGGCAAATGTTGCTAAGGGTCGTAGCGGACGGCAGCACAAGGCCATCACGTATTGCCTTATATGACCGTCGCAGCTCCAGTTTTGATGTACCATTCCATGGAATATGGGCTGAAAGAAATCCTAATATGCGGTAGCAATTCCACGTGGCTTGGTGAAATTTGGAAGTTTCAATGTCCATTTATGCGAGTTTGGAATGTTTGGTCTGTCATTTTGGTCAATATGGAATAACCTGGATGTCAAATATGATTTGGCTCTGCGAACTTACTATTGTCAGTCCTCGACTTCCTTGCCTCTTCAGGATGGCCAAAGGGGTATGATCGACCCTTTAACTAGTCAATTCAGTAACCTCTGACTCCATTAATTCGTTGAACTTCGCGATGTGAGCTTTTGCAAACAAGTGTTTTCCAATTGAGCTGGTCCCATGTTCTGATGGATGGTGAAGAACTTGATGACAAATGATACATATGATGCCAGGTCTGCAGGTGTCCTCAATCCCGTAGTGTAAATAGAATTGATATGAAGGCACATGTCTAGAATGAATCCAGGCAATAGGACGCTTCGAGCCTACATTCATTGAAGCCCACCAAGCATGGAAGATGATTTGTAAAGTAAGGTTGCTCAAATAACGAATAAGGACATGTTCATTTGTGGAAGAGATCATAACCTCGAGCAATGAGGTGTTCAAAGATTTTGAATTTGACATAGCGGTACGAATCAGAATGCTGGGTAATCCGACTCGAAAGATGGCCGACATTAATCATACAATAGAGCAGACTCCAGGTTCCCAAATATTGACTGTACAGCTAGAAGCAAAAAAATCGGATATGTAAGACATTGCATGCATATATGTGAAGTTGTATACAAGGTCAGATTGCAAAGACTGAACGTATGAAACTCGATATAGGAACAGCACAATGCAGTTCCTTGCCGTGTAGCATTCTTAGCCCCCACAAAATGTGTTGACGCTCTGTGGGAGCTCAATTGTAGGAGGTGGATGAGATATCGTCACTAGCATTTTTGGCAATACAGGCTGCCGATAGGTTCCTTGTGGGTTATCTGCGTTCCATTGCCGCTAGATAATCCAAGATGTAAGATCAAAAATTGTTGACGCACGGTTGATGCTCCGTTGAAGCTTGTTGTGGGACATGGTACCAGTCCTGTCGTAAGCATTTTTGCCTAGAATGGGGGCCAATAGTTCGATTATGGATCAATGGAGTTACATAGCCCCTTGATATTCCAAGATGCAAGGCCTCAAATTGTTGAGACTCTGTTGACGCTCCTTTATAGGGCATAGTGACGATGTCGTTGAAATCATTTTTGCCTAGAGAGGCGGCCGATAGATCGATTATTGGTTAATGTCGCCGCACCACCCTTGCATTATCCAAGATGCATGGCCAGCACTTGTTGACACTCCGTTGACGCTCATTTTCAGGACATAGTAGCGATGTTGTTGCACTCATTTTCGCCTAGAAAGGTGGCTGATAGTTTGACTATGGCTTAGTGTCGCCACACATCACTTGCATTTTCCATGATACCAGGCAAAAAATCATTGACCCTCCGTTGCGGCTCATTTTATAGACATAGTAGTGATGATGTTGCAACCATTTCCGCTTAGAAAGACGGCCGATATTATAATTATGTCTTAATGTCGCCGCTCAGCTATTGGGAATTCCCAGATGCATTGCCAAAAGTCGTTGACGCTCTGTTGATGGTCATTTTTATGACATAGTTGCGATGTTGTCAGAAGCATTTTTGGCTAGACAGGCGGCCGATATATCGATCATGGATTAAGGTTGCCACAGTGACCTTGCATTTTCCATGATGCAAGGCCAAAGGTTGTTGACGCTCTGTTGACAATCATTTTTAGAACATTGTAGTGATGTTGTTGCAATGATATTCGCCTAGAAAGACGGCTCATAGTATGATTATGGCTCAATGTCGCCGCTCAGCCATTGGAATTTCCCAGATGCATGACCAAAAGTCGATGACGCTCCATTGACGCTCATTTTCAAGAAATAATAGGGATGTTGTTTTCAACAATTTTCGCCTAGAATCGCACCCGATAGTTCAATTAAGGATTAACGTTGGCGCCCAGCATGTGCATTTTCTATGATTCAAGGCCAAAAGTCGTTGACTATGCATTGACTCTCATTGTTAGGACATAGTAGTATTATCGCCGGGACGATGTTTGACTGGAAAGGCGGCCGATAGTCTGATTATTAGTCAATGTCACCGCCCAGCCCTCTGAATTTTCCATGATGCAATGCCAAAAATCATTGACGCCCCAATTGAGGATGTGGCAACAAGCATGTCATTTGCCATTTTCACTGTAATGCCCACCAATGCATTCACTTTGGCATTATGTGACAATGCCGCCCATTGATTGCTGAATGAGTAAAACTAAAAATCATCGACACTCTGTTGACGCACGCATTAATCACATCGAAACAGCCTTTGTACACCCAACAATTGTATGAAACGAATGATATACACATTATTGACCTCCAGTATTGCCTTTGTATGCATTATCGTTTGCATCCAGGAGTTTTGTTACCTCTCAATATCTGATCAACTGCTATCCATGCTATCTCAGTGAGAGATGACAAGTGTTAGCAACGGTTCCAGACCGTCACTTCGGGTGTAGGTCCGGGTCCAAACCAAGCCATTATGACATTGGCGGTCCTGGTCGTCAATGAACACAAACCATCAACTCTGGTGTGGTTCAATGGTAAACCGCCAACCCGTCTGCATTGGGCGGGTTGTCAGTCGGTTGCCCAGCGGGTTCATCTATAGATTCATATAAGGCTCTTGTTTTTGCAGTTTGTTAGTAATATCTTATCAAAATCGCGTTTTCAACAACCAATAATGCGTTTTTGCATGTTGTGCAGCTTGCAATATCGATCAATTTGGAATCCGTGTTTTAGCTTTGATATATTGTATTTTTGCCTATCAAGGCAGTCAATAATGTGGGTATGAGCGCCCAGATCCGCGCGATGCCTTGATTAAGATATATTCAAGACCTCAAACCACTGACGCTGCGTTGACACTCATTTTCCGGATGTCGCAGGGAGCATGTCGCCGTTCTTTTCCCTCTCTGAGGCTGCCAATATCTTGTATATGGATATCTGCAACCAATCGGATCATGAATTACCCAAGATGCGAAGCTAAATATCGTTGATGCTCCGTTGACACTCATTCTCAGAATGTGGCGGTGACAATGTTGCTGTCTCTTGTGCGAATAAATGCTGCCAATACGTCAGGTATGAATAACAGCGACCTGATCACTGTTGAATTACTGTACTTACAAGATCAAAAATCGTTAACGCTCTGTTGTCGCTCATTTCAATCTATTGTCCATTCAATATATGCTGCCATCGGCAATTGTTATCCCTGTGATTTGAGCATATCGGTTGTCTTTCCGTCAGATAGAGACTCTTCACTTTGGCAAAGCCGAGCGCAGTAACTTTCTTGCACTGTTTGCTCTCACATGACTAAAATTCATATATCTTGTCAAAAGCTTCATTGCGCCTGCTATACATCCATTTATCAAACGGTATTCACAAGATACTGCTATCCATTCGCCAACAATCTATCTCTAACTGAAACACTCGGTCAAGCTACATAAAGAAGCTGACGCATTCTGTCCTACTTTTTCTTCCCTCCCTTATTCCTCCTCGTGTCTATTGCATCAACTGTCACAAACAGCTTTTCCGCCTGTCTCTTTGATTTGGGTGTTGGCCGAATCAATCTGGGAACATTTGGCGCGGCGCACAGATCACGCTGCTCTGGGCATTCCAGATCCTCGATATGATTGCCTTGCTCTGTATCAGATTCAACGTCTGCCATGCAATCGTCTTCGGTGTGATTTGGACTATCCAAGTCACCATTCCAGTTTAGCCAATCTTCGGTGTCCGAAATGCTTTCAGGTGCTGAATCCTCATCGCTATCGACTGGATGACAGTTGATTCTGTGGATTTGGCGGACGTTTAATATTTGAGTTCGTCCTCCAATCAGGTCCTTTGCAGACAAAGCTGGTGGCAAAGATGATCTTTCTGACAGTTTGAATGCAGCCGCACCATCATGTTGAAAGAGTGACCAGGAGGCGTTCACGATCTCTTCAGTGTCCGCAATGTATCCTACGGCTGTCATTTGCTTGTTTTGAGCGCGAGATTCCTTTTGAGTAGCACATAGGTTTTGGCTGACCTGCCACATCTCCAAAAAGTCGTGGACCTTGGCCATTGTGTGCAATTTCCTTTCCTCCGCCTCGTTCTTCATTTCTGAGTCCTTTTCAGTGTTTGTCGTATCCGATTCTGTCTCCTCGCCTGCCAAAATCCCCTCAATGGCTCGAGCAAACTGCCTTACAACCACTTTTTCGTGAAGTGTGACGCCGGTGGTTTTCGACTGCCTCCAGCCGATAACATCTCGCCCAATGGACAATCTAGACTCCACTCCTACACCATGTGGTATGATAGAGAATATGTCGCATGCCACATTCAAGAGATCGGCGTACTTTGAGTGAGTTTCCAGTTGCTGCTGTCGCCAGTCGGTTATGTCTGGTATCCAAAATTTACTGCTAATCTCCACTGGGTCGGAGTGGTAAACATTGAGATTTGGATTAATTTGCCCCCAGTTCTTTGGCGCTTCAGGCGGAGAATTCAAATAAAGACTGGCGGCGGTCAATGAGTGTGCTGCGTGATCACTTCCTCCAGGTGTTGTTTCAGCCACATTGGTAGCCGTTAAGTATTCTTCATCATCGCTGGACAAATGATATAGATCAAAGGATAATTGACAGGATGCTGAGGCCATCGCGGAAGGTATGAGATTACTGCTCGGTGCCTTTTCTTGTTTATTGACCGGCACACATCAATGTTTGGTGCAGTATTCATTCTCCACGTACTTCAGCCAGGCCTCCTTGGATTGGGTAGTATAGGATATCTCGTCTTCAGGATTGATATCCATTCCCTTGGCCTGCTTCCGAAACGATCGCAACTTGCGCAAAGGATTGAGGATGTGTGCTGAAATGAGCAGCATACCCGTCGTTGGAGTCACTTCAGCATAATATTTGGACAGCTTCTGCCAAGCTAACTTCACAGCGAAGAACAAGTCCTCCTTCCATTGAGTCTTCTGCTTAGCCAGAGCTGACATAACGCCATCCATGTGATCGAACATGTCATTGAACACTGTGATAACGTGATGCAATGTGACTGTATGCCTCTTTGACATCCACATGGTCCAATATAGGAATGGCCTCAATACTTCCATGACATACTTGACAATCGTCCATTTATCTGGTGTTGTGAAGGGTGGCTGGTAATCGCTGTATTTTGGATTTTGGAGCTACTAGAGCGTGAATTCCCGTAATTGGCAGGCGCACTCGAGTAACTCCAATGTTGAATTTCATCGTGTGTCCACATCCACAATCGGAAGTATGGCAATGTGGACTTTGGCATTATGACAGTCAATGAACTCGTTTCGACAACTGGATGTCAGCATAATCGATTCTGCAAGCATTCTCTGGTATATGCATGTCAATTCGAGGACTTCCAAAATATCATGCAATACGCACTTTCTCAATTATCTTTGCTAAACCTGCTTTCATGGCCAACACCTCATTGATTCTAGCGTTGCCCTCATTTCGAAGTCTCTGACTCTTGCCAATGTCTACACTTTCACTCTCTCCAAATTGCCGATCGCGCTCATGGGCTTGCCAATACTTGGTGCGGCCTTTTTCACAGAGACTGCTCATGAATGCGCCGAAAGCCAGCTGTATAACGTGCGCCATGTATGGTATGTGGTTTCTCAATGCAGGCCACTAGATTCCTGAGGCCTCAAGTGTTGATTGCAGCTCGGATGTCATCGAATAATATGAGAAGGCATTATCAGTTAAAATACCAAGCAATCGGCCGTCGGTAAGCTCAAAATGATCAAGCATGTCCTTCAAATGTACGGCTAGCCTTGCTCCAATATGTTGGCGCTTGACCAAACATCCTCAATTAGATTTCGAAAGCAGAAAAGAATAGGCGATCAACCTCATTGAAAGTGAGTTGACCTTCACCCAATGCCCCAATTTGATCGATATGGTAAGCAATGTCCGACGTTATGGCGAGTTTGTTTGTTGATGTCTATTCGTCCAAAGCTAACCTAGCTGTATTTCCTGACGGCAATTGCTTCTTATTTGCATCCACAGTCGGTGCATATTCCCTCCCGCAGATGTTGGTAGGGGTCGTAGTGGATGGCAGTACTAGGTCATCATGTAACGCCTTATATGACCGTCGTAGCTCCAGATTTGATATAGTGTTCCATGAAATATGAGCCGAACGAAATAGTAACATGAGGTAGCGATTCCACGTGTCTTGGTGATATTCGGAAGTTTCGAAGTCCTTAGCTGCCAATTTGGAAAGTTTTGTCTGTCACTTTGGTCAATATGGGTTAACCTAGATGTCAAAGATAAATTCCCTCTGCGAAGATACTATTGTAATTCCTCAACTTCCTTCCCTGTTCAGGATGGCCAATGCAGTTTTAGCGACCGTCGAACTCGTTATTTTAGTTACTTCTGACTCTGAGAATTTGTTCAACTTTGCAATCTGAGCTGTTGTAAGCAAATGTTTCCCCATTGAGCTTGTCCCATGTTCTGATGGATGGCGAAGAACTCGGTGACAACTGATACATATGATTCTAGGGCTGCCGGTCTCCTCAATTCCACAGTGCAAGTAAAATCGCCATGAAGGCGCATATCTAGAATTATTCCAGGCAATCGGACGGTTCAAGTCTACATCCATTGAAGCCCACCAAGCGTGGAAGACGATTTGTAAAGCAAGGTCGCTCGAATCCCGACTAAAGACACATTCATTTTTGGAAGAGATCATCACCTCTAGCATTGAGGTATTTAAAGATTGTGAATCAGACATGGCGGCAGGAATAAGGAAGCTTCGTAATACGACTTGAGTGACTGCCAAAAGTAAAGTTATAGTACAACAGATTGCTGGTTCTTAAATATTGACTCTAGAGCTACAAGCAAAAAAATCAGATGTGTGAGACATTGCATGCATTTTTGTGAAGTTGTATACAAGGACATATTGAAAAGACTGACCATGTAAAACTTAATTTAGGAACAGCGCAATGCATTCCATTGCTGTGCAGCTGACTGAGCCTCCACAAAGATTGTTTAGACTCCGTAGGCACTCAACGGTAGAAGGCGGACGCGATATCGTAGGTAGTATTCTTGCCACAACAAGGCATCCGATAGGTTGATCGTGGGTTTGCTGCGTCCCATTGCCCTTGGATTATCCAAGTTGCAAGATCTAGAATTGTTGACGCTCGGTTTACGCTCGGTTGACGCTCATTGTAGGACATAGTTATGATGTTGCAGAAAGCACTTTTGCCTAGAAAGGCGGCCAATAGTTCCATTATGGAGTGATGTGGTCACACAGCCAGTTGATATTCGAAGATGGAAGGCATAAATATGTTGACACCCTGTTGACGCTCATTTCTAAGGCATACATATGGTGCCATCGAAAACATCTTTGCCTAGAAAGGTGGCCGATTGTTGCATTGTGGATGAATGTCACCCCACGGCCCCTTGATTAGCAAGTATGCAATACCTAAAATCGTTGACGCTCTGTTGACACAAATTTTCGGGGCATAGGTACGACGTTGCCGAAAGCATTTTTGCCTAGAAAGGCAGCCAATAGTTCGATCATGGGTCAAAGTCGCCTCAGGCCCTTTGATTGACGAGGATGCACAACCTGAAATTGTTGACGCTCCGCTGACGCTCATGTTTAGGGCATAGGTACGATGTCGCCCAAAGCATTTTTGCCTACCAAGGTGGCCGATAGTGTGATTATGTGTTTAAGTCGCCGCGCAGCCCGTTGGATTTTTCAGGATGCAAGGCCAAAAATTGTTGACGCTCCGTAGATGCTCATTTTCAGGATGTGGCAACAAGCATGTCATTTGTCTCTTTCGCTATTACGCCCACCGATACATTCAATTTGGCAGAATGTGACTATGCCACCCATTGATTGCCGAATGTGTAAGACTAACAATTGTTGACACTCTGTTGACGCTCCCATTAGTCACATCAAAACAGCCTTTGTACAGACAATAATTGTATGGAACAAATCATATACACATTATTGACATCCAATATTGCATTTGTATGTGTTATTGTTTGCATCCAGCAGTTTCGTTACCTCTCAATTTCTAATTGACTGCTACCCACACTATCTAATTGTGAGATGACGTGTGTTGTACGGTGGCGTGTGCTCGAGTAGTCGAGTGTGCGCGGGCGTATGCGAAGGTGTGTCAATTGTATCGTGTAACGAAACATGTCACATCGACATAAGGTCGATCGATGACTAATGGTGCTAACTACAAAAGAGGCAAGTTACATCATAGTCCTTGGCATAGTGATATCCGTACATCCAATCAGCTCAACACTCCTCCAGGATGGCTATCACGTCCGTTTCAAACAAAATAGTAAACAAAGGAGAAGAGGAGCCAATCAAACATTGTGGATCTCCTCGAAACAAATGTGCCCAATCAATTTACTTTCCGACGGCATTCCCGATGCCTTTTCCATTTCCAATTCCGATACCATTTCCGTGACCAATCCCGAGGCCATTCCCGAGTCCAATTCCCATCATTCCCATCGCAGCACACTGCTTCAAGAAGGCGGGCTTCGGCAGTGGCTTTGTGAAGCAGTCGGCGAGCATCTCAGTAGTCGGTACGTAGTTCAAGTCGATCTCTCCATCTCTAGCCATATCTGCAGCAAGATAGTACATGGTCGCAATGTGTGCAACTGCAGTTCCGCGGTAGATTCTGTTCATGATACTCGCGATCAGTGACTGTGAATCGGAGAATACGTGAGGGATAGTCGGGATGCCGAGCTCGTTCAAGAGATGCGAGATCTGTGTGAGTCTCATGCAGCCTACTCCAAAGGCATAGTATTCAGCATCGGTCGTGGACTGGGCAGTCGACTTCTGTTTTCTCGATCGCCAGTTGACCGCTCCTCCGAAGGTGATGACCAGTCCGCTTGTCGATTCATAGTCATCCGGGCATCCAGCATAGTCCGAATCGACATAGCATCTAAGTGCGCCATCTCCTTCTCCTCCGAGTGTACTTGCTCCAAGTGCTCCTCCAAGTGCTCCTCCGAGTGCTCCTCCGAGTGCTCCTCCGAGTGCTCCTCCGAGTGCTCCTCCGAGTGCTCCTCCGAGTGCTCCTCCGAGTGCTCCTCCGAGTGCTCCTCCGAGTGCTCCTCCGAGTGCTCCTCCGAGTGCTC
>Ga0307512_10001787_pt1 | contig 29214 bp, 39 predicted proteins | sample 14_EM_MG_FD_200267 | JGI IMG/M metagenome (GOLD analysis project Ga0307512, IMG submission 200267) | Populus trichocarpa ectomycorrhiza microbial communities from riparian zone in the Pacific Northwest, United States - 14_EM | ecosystem: Host-associated > Plants > Roots > Unclassified | place... | reverse complement strand
AGCCTTGCTTACAAATCATTGTTGGTTTACCAACATCGTCTTTTCAACCAACATTGTCACAATGAACAGTCCCTCCCAGGCCACTCCTGACCATGATCCCTCCACATGCTTGATGACTTGTGGCTGAACTTTTTTGCCTGTTGACCCTGTTTGCTCTTGCAGCACTCTTGGCCCACAACCTTCATTCTTCATATTGAGGACCTCCTCATTGTCATTCTTAGGTGTCCATGTGCTTGTTGACTTCTTGCCCTCATTGCCTCCCCCTTCCCTGCAAACCAAAGTTCCCCTGACCATAGTCCATGCATTCTTCCACTCAATCCTGTTGTGCAATGTAATCCCAAGAGTCACTGCTAGTAATGCCTCGCCTGCAGTTATACTTTTGCTGACCACTTGAGTAAGTGGTCTGGTCCCTGTCGCTGTCCCTGTCAATCTCTCCCACCATCTCTTTTGCATTCACTAACCAAATGCACCTTCTTAGTGTACGTCCATAACAGTCTCTCATTTGCATCTGCCAGAGTTGGTACATCTTCCCCTGTCCCTCCAGTCTTCATCTCTTCCTTTCTCTTATTTATTTTCTCAAGGGCCAGGATTGCAGTTGGGTTGTATGTGTCTTTATTGGATGCAACATTCATCTGTTTGGCATAGCCGGGCTGGTCATGGATGAGTAGATTACTTCTTAACTCTCCCCCTTACCTCTCACCTTTCTCCCTTTTTCTGGACATCAAGCATATTGCAGCATAGGCCAATGCGCTGACAGGTTGGTCCCCTTCCCAGGTATGTTGCAATATTTTGCTGTCCAGTGCACGCTGCCACAGGAATTATTCCCTGCTGCACATGTGAATGGTGCTGACATCACCAAGGGCGCATGCGGGAATGTGCAGCCAAAAAGGAGAAGGGGCCCACAAAGACAGACCATCCAGCTCGAGGAGGGAGAGCAGAGGTAGAGGAGGGAAGCAGGACAACGCATGGGTGCAGGATGGCCCTGTTGCCCTGGTATCTTACCCATTTCATTTATGCATTCCTTAGTTATTTTGATACTCTTTTGAATAAAATTTCGTTAAATTAGCGAGTATTGGACAATATATGGCTTATTGGTCATTAACAGATTGAATTGAATCCTTAACAAATTTTAACAAATCGCCAGCAAGCCCTAACTTGAATTATCATTAAATTATCGCTAAATTAGAGGGGGGGAAAATAATTGTGTCAATACTGTTAACTCTAACAATCTTCACTATCGAGAATTAAATTATCAATTTTAACACATGAGGGTTTCCCAGATGAACTGCACAGCTGCTACTGATGCACGGTGCCAATGTCAACATGCGGAACAAGAATGGCCAGACACCACTACACTTAGCGTCGCAAAGCTTTCTTCCTAGTTCCTTGGTGCGATTGCTGACATTCGGCGCGGACGTGGATGCACAGGATGACGACAATATGACTCCTTTGCATGTTGCAATATCTTCATTTCCCCGATCACAACACCAATATCCCCCGGGTGTTTGGTCCGACGAAAACCACAAAGTCTCGGTCATATCAGTACTGCTGAAACATGGCGCAAACCTTCAAGTACAGGATAACAAGGGAGAGACACCATCCCAGGTCGCGGCGGCGAGAGGAGAGCAGAAAGTTATTCAACTACTGTCTGAATGTATGCAGAATGATCACAGTATATAGCCTGTATCACCAACGGGTGTCACCGCGATGTTCTGGCAAGTTCTGATATATTTTGATGGATTTCACTTTCCATGCGTGGGTCTGGTCAACATATCGGTCTGCAAGTAGTTTCAAATGCTTGCCCTCATGGTATGTGGCACAGCCTGAGCACTCGAATTGAATAAGCTGCCAAATACAAGGTTGTGTCAAATGATATGCTGGATATTCCGGAAATGACAATTTTGACATAACCCGACCCCTATAGACACACCAGATCACCTTTGGTAGTCAAACAAACACATGCAGTCGCGCGAAGGCACGGGGACCCACTGCAATGTGGCAACGTGTAGCGCTCTAAGGGGCCATGAGAGTCCATAATAGTATTGCACGTTGCACAGCCCACTACCGTCGACTGCGTTTGCAGACAGGTGGCACTAAATTGTATAGCGCGAACAACCGGGGACACTAGCTACTTAGTGACGAGGCTATTAGTGTTACGAGGCTGGGTTTTCTTGTCTCCCAGCAAGTCAATATTTGCGCAAGGCTAAACGACTATCAGGCATTTCATTCAACATGAAACAAACGACGCCATACTGAACCAATGCGGGCGTCCGCACCGGTGCTGTATGACTACTATGTTCGACAGAGATTTGGTTCTACATTGACTAAAAGGCACGATTGTAGTTCTCAGCTACCTGTGATAGGTACCTCGAAGAGGGAAGAGTGGATGGCCTGGATCGGTGACACGAGGAAGCATGGTGACCGTGACTCACAGCGTGGACGCCACAGTCCTGTTGACAAGGATAAACTTGAAGATGCTTTGTAATAGGGTAGCATGTCTCAGCCACACGGCGGCCGTTGAGCGTCCGAAGGGAGGATTGCCCGTTGACTGATCGTAGGAATTGATGGGATCCCGTCCATATCACATGGCCCGAAAGTGTCCGGTAGGCCGAGGTATGGTACGATCTTCATATTGGGGACTAATGTGGTGTGGGTTGCACGCTACACTTGGACAACCTGAGAGATGGGTAGTCTGTGGTTATCGTATGGAAAGGAAGAACATGACAATGATGTCCGGTTGTGAAGAGGGAGTGCTACGATATGGTAAGCCGGCATGAAGAAACGCATAGACAAACTATGAAAGGAGGAGTAGAGGTGGATGAGATTCGAAAAAATGAGAATCAGAAAACTAGAAGAGAAAACGGTGTTAGACACAGAGAACCCTAGTGATGGAGCAAGGGCAACGGGCGAGGTGACTATGACAGGATCCAATGAGCAGGTATCAATGAGATCACCCAGCGCGGCATGGTGAGAAATCATGAACAGCTCAGCCGACTTCCCAGTCGGACACAGAAGAGGATTAGTACTCCCATCGAATCCTGGGGCGTGACATTGTGAGAAAAACGGAGAATGCATGGCAGAAACCGTGGGACCAGACGGTCGCGCGATTGGGAAAGAGCAGGCTGCCTGACTTATACATAGAGTTTGCTCCCACTGGCACACCGCCCGAGAAGAAACTTATTGGGTGGGATCAAAGCGTGAGAAGTGACCTAGTCACGTGAAGCTCAAGTGGGGTGATGATCGTATCTAGGGCGATAACGCCCGAAGGACGACGCACGGTAGATCAGTCCAACGACTGTATCGCTATCGCTGTTCTCGGACTTTGCGGGATACAGTGGGGTACGCTCCTTTAGTCCGAATGGTTCTTCCATACATCAGTAGTGCAAGTTTCGAATCCCCGGCGCTTTATTTGTTGTAAATGCTGGCACGAACCCTATCCTACCAAGTCAGCGATTAGAATCCAAGCACACACCGCAACCGCCAGGGAATTACTGTGCCACCGTTCTGATCACTCCCATATTTCCCTATCGGTTAGTTGTAATCCAGTACGGTATCGGGATTGGCGGGGATCGTTGACGCGCCCGCAGGGCAGAGCAATGTCGAGGTTAGCACTGCAACCATCGCCTCCTTCAACAGATACCGTTTCACTGGTTCGTGAGGAATTAAGATCTATTCCCCGTGTCCACTAAAACACGACGAAAATTCGACGTGTGAGTTCAGAACAAGGAACTACTTAGCGAGAGAGGAACTCACGCTAGATCGAGCAGGAGTCCACAATGCAACGTAAGTTTCAAATTCCCCACATCTCTCCCTCTCTCCCTGATCAGATTTATAGCTTAACGAGTTATACGGGTAGAGGACGATAGGCGCGCTTCTGAAAGTTTCGTCGAGTAGGCGCCAGAGCAAAGACGTGATCTTGGTGGAGGGAGTCCGACGGGTTGCAAAGTTCCTTCATTTCTCGCATGAACCTGGATTTTGCGTAGTTGCTGCTCGATATGGAGTAGGGTATAAATACCCTCGCCCAAGGCTAGCGAGGTGACGTGCGTCAACGTTGGAAGGTGGTACCATGGACATGGGAACAATGGAGTTAGAGGGGAGGACGACGCGAATGTGAAACGAAGATCAATGAATTGTAATTTTAAGTCGTGTTTGGAACTTTCCTTGATCCAAGTACAGCAAGTTGATATGATATGGAAAGGGTTGCATTGGTCGTTGTCACAGCAACACCAAGTGACCCTTTCACATCTCATCAGCAGGACATTTCACAACAGTCGATGGACCGCTTCAAGGTGAGGACGTATCGGGAGTTGTGACCGAGGAGAGAGGCGGAGGTGGGAGAGGCAGGTGTTCCCATGGATCAGAATTGGTTGACGGTGAGCGTTCATGAAATCGCTTGACGTGGTGACCTTGGCGCTTGGTATCAGTCTTCTTTTCCGCCCATGGCCATGCGGATGTCATGTCAGGGCTTGTTTTCTTCGGGAAAATGAACTCCGTAACTCCCTACTGACAGTTCCTATAACACCGTCGCGGTCGTTGTTGCCCTTCCGAAATTACGCCCTCCCTTCCTTTATCCCGCTACAGTGGGCCCGGGGCTCACTCCTTTCTCTTTCTCTCTTCTTTGACTTTCGCTCTTTTCGTTCCCAGCTGGTCTGTCGCTCCCCTCCCACCAACCCTCCCCGCCAACATGCTTGGGACCCGTCGGGTATGGGTCGTAGTAAAATCCGTCGTGAGTCATCGTGTGCCCTGCTAACCCCCCGCCTCTCCTCCCGCTGACAACGTCCCGGTTCCAGTACCTGAAGATCACTCTGAACTGGGTCACCATCGCTTTCTTTGTTTTTTCGTTCCTTCACTGTTTCACGCAAGGCACCATCCAATCGTTTCTGTTCAGCGCCGACGACACCTATGGCGCCCTCACCTCCGAGATCGTTGCCTACGCGAACATCAGTCCCACCGTCTTTCCTCAGTATACCGGGCGCCACGGAAAATACAGTCTCGAGTTGTGCGACCAAGTTCCCGTCGTAGGAGGAGAACCCGATCCATGCGACCCCTTCTTCACCGTGGGTCAGTCGAAACCTGTCGAGGTTCCGCCCCGTTTTTTACCTTCTGGCTCTTCCGCGGACAAAAGAGATGTATCATCGGTGCGCCAGCTGTTCCTCGATTCCTTTGATTTCTGCTCAACGTTTCTTTTGTGCAGTCCTCCGGCTCCCTCGGTCAGACGAACGTGGTGGGTCTCTATACAGGCATCGTTCCCACCCCTCTCACCTTTCTCCAGACCTCATCTCTTTGGATCATCAATGATCGTTACATTCATATCGAGTCGCAACCAACGTCTAATGGAACCACGGTCGTCATCACTTCAACAGATGGAACCATGTCGATCACCCTCCAGCCCAAGTGTACATACACCCTCTTGTATCCGCAGGCCAAGCAAGTGCTGGTCTATCTCCGTTCATTTTCAGTCCTTCTGACGAGTCTCTGTAGACTGAGTCAGGCGCGTCGGGAGGAGCTATCTTTGATTGGGTCTCAGTTCTGGTTTTTCGGTCTGGCAGTGTTCGCGGTGAGTATATGCGCAACTTTTCTACCTCTGGCCATTATTGAATGTTTTCTTCAGCTGGTTTTCGAATCCATTCCCCACATGTATGTGCGATCTCCCTTTGAAACTACCTCCCCGCTCACAGGGGGCATAGCCTCGCCCTTGTCATCGCCCGTCTGCTCGCCACCGGGTGGTCGACCTACGCTCTGTGGCGCACGATGAACATCCAGACCCGCATGCAACAGCTTATCGAGGGTCCAGACTCTCCATGCCAACTTAAGATGTTGGGGCCGTACTTCACAAAGCGCTTCTCGCTTCAGGTGTGTTTTGCGATGTTGTATCTCTCCACCGTTCCTCAACCTCAATACGTTTTCCCCAGGTTGCGGACCTGGTCTTACATTGGGATGCCCTCTTCCTTTCCACTTACCTCTCCTGGCGTCTTTACAAAGTATGTGTTTGTCTCGCTCACGTTTCGCGCGTACCTCTTTACTTACCTTTGTCAGATGTATCGTACTCATACTTTCAGGCGCGTTGGTCCACCGAAAGACGTCTTGCGGATGTATGGGGTACGTGTCTGGTTCGGCCCTGCGCTCAAGTCGTGTATGTTGACGTCTCTTTCTGCAGTATTTCCTCGCAGTTTTGGTCAGCATCCAGCTGTCCGTTTTCATCCTGGTCAATGCGATGGCGCTCTGGGTCGATCAACTTCTTCATGGTCATATCAAGAAGCTTTCCTCTCATACCGTCGTGTACAACGGAACATTTATTAGCACGACTGTGGTACGCTTTCATTACGCCTTAAACGTTCGACAAAGTGGTTGATTTTGATCCCAACTCAAAAGTTGTTGGTCCCTTGGTTGATGATGGTGTGTTCCTTCATCTAGCGATCACCTCGGCTAGCGCACTCACAAGACCGTGTAGGGCTGGTTCTCCGTACGCCGTGAAATGCGCAAGTTGGCCTGGGCATTCCTGGCCGTCGCGTTCTTCTTCATATTCGCGTGGTCCATGATGTTCTACTCGCGCGTTTATCGTTTCACCTTTGTCGACTGGCCTTTCTTCGGATGCATGACCATGTCTTCGTTCGCCGCACTGCTATCCTCCACCGTCTTCGCGTTCATCTGTCTGCGTAACTACGACAAGGGTCTCGCCGAGTGGAGTACGTAATTTTTCTTTTTTTTTTTCTCACGGCCTTTTCCGTCGCCGTCGCAACGACGCCGAAGAGCGCTGACCTCCGTGACCAGTATACTTGGAACAGACCTTCGCAAAAGACGACTTTGAGCCTGACATATTCCCCACCAACGTGATCGAAAAGGAGTGGAAACCTAACGCAGACCGCGCCTCGATCTACAAGGCTGCGCTTCCTGAGGTTTTCAGGGATGACCAACCGTGGGGTATTGCATGATTCTCGTCACAGGCCTGGCGCTTTTCAGGTGGCGGGTCGTGGACAAGGAACGATATGCGCTGCCTGAGAAATGAGGAATTTCATCTAACTACTAGTCGTTGGTCGTACAGCCTTTTCATCCCCGCCCTGTCACTTTTGTAATTCTATTCACGTTCTTTTTTGATGCACCCTCACTTTTTTCGTCTTTCCCAATTCGTATTGGCTGGACCCACTGTAGCACTCGTGTACTATATGGATCAGAGATATTCCCTCAAACCAACTTGTCCTGACAACGTCCAAGGCAAACTCGGGCTTCCACCTCCCGAACTTGCGAACAAGATGTTCGGGCTGTGGCGGCGTCGGCGTCGGCGTTAAACGTTAAACCCCCGCAGTTCGATCATGATCGCTCATTGCTGTTCCATCGAACGTAGTGCGGGGGTTATCAGGCTGATTGATGATGAATCAAGAAAAACGAACTGTAATTGTGGGAACGTGTCTGTGCACGACACTGCGTGTCAGGTTTGTGCGCTTCCTCGCCTGGCGATGGAGTTTCTGCGGATCACCTTTTCTGCTCCGTACGAGGTATCGTACCCACCCTGGCCATCATTTTATTACCCAAAGTGGGGTTTTTCCGGCTTATCATGAAGCATAATCGCATCGCATCAGTGTAATGATGCAAACTTTGCGATGCGACAACTGTCCGTCACTCGCGCCCTAATCCTCCCATCTGCAAGTTTCGATGTTTTGGGGACCAGCTGAAGCATACAAACAAAAGATAGAGTTTCCGCCCCAGTTTCCGCCCTACGAAACGTCATCCAACAAAAAGTCATACTTGCTGTACCGTGACAGTATCATATGTACGGTACAGGTTAGAACGTTATCTGGAAACCCCAGGTCCCTTACTGAATTTATTTATTTTCTTCCACCCTTTTTGTCACCCTCCGAAGGTTGACCCTTGGCATCACGAGCGAGGAACTCTCCCACGCGATATGATTTCAATGAAGGAAAAAGGGCTTGCCGGCGTCTCTGTGGGGGTTCAGGACGTCCAGGGACTTGGTCTGGCCCATCCGCCATATAAACTTTCGAGTTGGAACGTAAGCGGGTGGGTGGCGAGCCGCGAGCGGTAACCCGTAATCGCCGGTAGAGGACTACGTGTTCTCCCACACAATGCGATGCGACGCGTTCCATCGGAACGAGCCTGCTATGTCCGGTATAGTACTAGCTGCATGTAGATATAAAGATCTAAAGTAGAAGAACGTTTCCAGGAACGATGATTATCATGGTTTCGTTTCATCGCGGAAGTGACCCGGGAGACGGATTGGAATCAAGGCGCGACTCGGAGCCGCCCAACGAAAGACAATAAGAAGGTTTATTAGATATCGCACCCGTGGGTGGAGGGGTGGGTATCATACATGTGGTGCGCAGGGATGATGTGTTGTCAAGGAGAACTTCCCGTGAGCATCTCGATTAGCCTGTCCGAATCGAGGGCGACGTCGGAGGTCCACGCCTGAGTCAACCAACACCTGTGCTAATATACCGAGCCTGAGATCACTAAAAGCGTTTCGACTGGGGATTTGGGTCTTCAAGGTGAGTGGGTTCTCAGCCTCAAGTATCCGTGAGGGAGAAATGGAAATGCTTCTCTTTGTCGGGCTCACTGTAGGCATTGAATATTGAGTTCCTTGCTCGCCTCAACTGCCAGTGGCACAAAGAGAAATGACAAAGAACATCTTGACGGTATCAATAGACCCTCCACAAAGCCGCCATCAGGTAATTCACTTTTGATCAGAAGTAGCTATTCCCTGCCTCAGATCATGATCATGTTTGCCTGCGTTATCTTCCGATCCCTCCTCTACTAATTATGCAGGTCGGGCATGGCCACGGAGGATCTTGCCCTGTGACTGTTAGTAGTTCACCCTGCACTAGCGGTATACCATAGCCTACTCGGCTGCTCTTGCCTTTGTCGGCGGTCTAGGTGGTCCGAGGGTGACACAGCCAGATCGTGGCACAACTACAACTGTGTATTCTTCGTTCCTCGGATTTACAAAACGCCTTCATATCTATATCTCCTTCTCTAGAGGTCAAAAGTTAGGAGACCCTGCCCGGCAGAAACGAAACGAGAGCATATCTGCAATACGAGATTCCCCACGACAATCATGATTAGCAACGCAACGGCACGCGAATCAACCAGCCAACCACCTTACCTCCCGTTGATCCTCCATTTTTCATCTCGTGCGTCAAGCGCCTCCGCTACTGAACGCGGGATCCCGACCACAACGTCGGCTTTACTAGTCCGAAGACTCAAGAGAGGGAACGCGCCCGCGAGCGGTCCTGTATCAGAGAGAACGGGGAGTTCAAGTTAGCACTCATTCCCAGATAGCGTATGGGGGTTGTGTGGCGGCACTTACCTACGGCAGTTTCGAACGGCGTATCGACAGGCCATCGGAGGTCACCAGTCAACCTGCGCCACTTTCAGCCCATGTACTTCGGATGGCCTTCCGTGACACGTACTTGCGATAGCTGTGAGAAAGACAAATAGGCAGTCAGCGCCGTAACAACATCAAAACTGGCTCTTTGTGCTCACTTCAGATCGCCCTACATCCATGAGGAATTACATGCGTCAGACTCAGAACCTTGCCACAGCTGCTGCTCGCCACGCGCTTACCTTAAAAATCACAAGTCCACTCTCACGTAGTAAATCCCACACTTTCGGCGCGCGCAGGTGCATGTCCCAGTAGGGCCATGGCGAGGTCCAAAAGTTGATCCCCTCGTCCGGCGTACCGATGGCTGCGTCTCGTGGGACCGACAGAGAAAACGTGCCGTTGGCAAGGTATGCGTTCCACCGCGCGACGGCCTGTTCCAAATGTTCCGGCGCGGGGCCTCGAGGCAGTGTAGCGACATCGAGCAGTGCGGCAAAATCTAGTGGCGTTACATCAGATACAAACCAAGGGATCGACTTCGGGCTATGATCGGATCAGACTCGGACCCGCCGTGTCATGTAAGGGAGATGGGAGACTGACTGGAATACGACTTTGGAAATGTAAGGGGTGTGGGATACAAGAAAGTCGGCAAAGATGAGATCAGTGAAAAGCTGTGATCGATGGTTGTATCATCAGTAGGACACAAAAGTTGAAATGAAAGGCCGACCTCGAAGCCAGCTGTCATATACGAAAGAGATTAGATTGAGTGCACAGCATGTAACCCGATGGATTCACCGTTGTCAAGCACAAAGTCGATGCGCGCATCTTTCAAAGTCGTTATATGCCCCCACGCCGCGCTCTGATCATCCTTCAGGATGAATTCCTTGCGCGCGTCCTGGGCGTCCCGCCCAATCGTCTGAAGATGTTCAATGTCTTCAGGTGTCATGTTTGTTAAGAGGCTGAGATCCTGATGAACGAGCCGTCAGAGTGATAGGCCATCGGAAGGCAGAGAAACTCAACAGTGGCGTTTCCCCTGGAACAATTGAATTAATTATCCTGCTGTATGACTAGGTTATGGGCGCACCATAGACACATTTGCGTCATTTCATGAAACAGGATCTTGAGCTTCTCCGGGTCACTGGCGATGATATCCTTCTCGGACTCAAGCTCGGCCAGCGTCGCAGCGAGCCCTACACCAAACTCGAAGATCAGCCCCGTCGCAAGGGGGGTGAAGGTGGGGGTTTTATACGGTGCACGGCAGTGCCGCTGGCTTGATACGTATTCAACTTTTGGGCGAAAAACGGGTCGAACGACTTCCAGTGTTCCGAAGTAGCAAAGAGCGAGCGAAGCAGTCGGTAACTGAGAGTCCGCATGTGAGCTATCTTCTCTCTCTCGTCTATTCGAAGGAAGGCGGCGATGCCTCACAGGTAGCATCTGCGATTGTGAGAAATGTCAGAACGACGCGACTGGCATGGAGGGAGAGGGAGCGGGGAGACGAAATTGGGAGATGCCATACTCCGCGTAAAGCCATGGGGCTGTGAACCATGTGTTCTTGCCGCTTTCTTCGAGTCGGGAAAGCTCGGCGTTGTACTCGTCTACAAGAGCTTCACCGTCGGCCGGGACGGGCCTGCAGAAAGCGGATTAGGGGGGTTTCCTCCCTCAGAGGATGATACACATCGGGAAAGGGAACAGATGAAAGGACATACTCCAGAGCTCGGTCGCGGGCCATGGCATATTTGAGGCGACTTACCGTCGCGATGAGTGCCTTGCCCTCTTCCAGCTTGTCGGCCTTCTCAGGCAGGCCCGTGAGTTCGTGGTTCTCGGAATAGACGCTGTCTATGACGCTGGTGAGGATGACAGGCCATCGCCTCACCACGGTCTCATAGCTGGGAATCGATGAGTGGCCAAACAGCGTGGGTGAGCGTGAGGTGCCACTGACGAGAACCTGATCGTGAGGGAGGGTGGTCAGAGCGCTGAAGATGGCCAGTACTACATGTACCGTAGGAGAACCGTGATCACCCTGATTTGTCTGTGGGGTCGTAGGGAGGGTAAGGCGGTGAAAACAGCGCCATCGATGCTAGCCGCGGTAATCACTTGCAGGAAACATCGCACGTCTGCGGACCTGGCATGACCGACGAGAGCACGTGACGTGACGTTCCGCTACGGACGGCATTAGAGTCTGAGCCCGACCGGCCTGAGGTTGCATACTGGTTGCATGAGCTTTAGTACCCACTTTAACTGTCTATTCCCCCGCAGGGCTTACATGATCTGGCCTGACCCTGGGTCCGAGTCGTCGTGCACCTCTTTCCATTCCCTCATACAACATCGACATTTTTGCTGGCAAAGGTGGGACCCTATATTCGCCTGTTCCGACTTATGGCATCCCAGCAGCAGTCATGATGGTGAACTTTTGTCGTGTCTGGTTACCCCACACACGACTACATTGGCATATATCGCGCTCCTGTACCACATTTCGAGGACTTCTCGACACATGGCACACATCCAATATGCAATACAGTAGACCCATTCGCGAAAATCTTTCTCGTAACAAAGTGTGCGCTGCGCATGCGCCACTACTCAGGGCTACGACCGTATTGATAGGCTACTAGGCCCGAATTTGCAACCCCGGGCCACTATTCCACTACGGGACGACATTTAATTTTTGGATGTGGATCCTCTCTACTGTACTCCGCTCACTGGGGCACGCTGCTGCACTGGCCCACGCACGGTTCCTATGTGTGGCGCTGTTCTTCAGGTAGAGAACCAATCGGGACGCTGACAGCAACTACGTATTCTTGACATAAGACTGGCCCCGTTCGCGGGGGCTGAGCTCGGCCCTTGATTAATTAGCTTGATTTATTGTCCCCGAAGATCAGCCTCTCGTTACGCCATACTATGATACTAACGGCGCACCGAACATCGGTCACTTCGAAATTTTTGCTCAGATCTTCGCCGATCGCCACAAAACCTTGTATTCGGTGCTCTGTACCTCCTCTTAACACAATCCATGTGTTTTTACAATGACATACTTTGTTGAGTATCAAGATGAGAGAAAATGTGGTTTTCCAGGTTGTCACGCTTGCCCACTGATGCCGCATCGGAGTTGTTTCTAGGGCCACAAAAATGGTTAGTCGCAAAACTCAACCAACTGCCTCGCCTCGCGTTTGCGGGCATTCACCCCCGTCCACACCCATGACTAACTGCGTTCGGTATCCTTCTCTCCCTTGACCCCAAAATTTTACGGACGTCTCTAGGCCAGCTACAATACATCCGGTTCTGGCATGCAGAACCCACATCATTACACAATATAGTAAGCCTGAAGCCACCGAGCTCCCCGAAGTCGGGAAGCTGTTCTATGCGGCGCTCATATGGGTGAGTATCCGAGGATGAGCATGTTGCCACAACTTGAGAAGTGGCCTAACGGTTGGGTTGGAGCTCCTGTATCTGCGACTGGTCGTCCTGGTAATGCATGGGGAATCAACTGTATGTCGACTAAATAGTATTTACCATGATGAGTGAGCCCTAGGATCCCCCTTATCATACTGACGGTGTTCCAGTACCTAGTCCGGCAGACGGGCGAACATGCACATGCTCTCCATGACGCGCGAGCTATCAGGCAGCCAAATTGTATCTCATGATTCCGCACGAAGCGCCGCATCGCATACTTATCCTACTGAGCCACAATCGCTCTCATCTTTGTCATACACTATCCACCTATCGGAGGCAGATGTCTTTAACTACTGGGGTTTATACACAGTAAGGCTATGTGCCCCTTGAGCGGGCATCGTATCAGTAAAGTAACAGAAGTGTGAGAGACTAATTAGAAGTAAAAGATTAGTGGCGCGAAGATATACATAGCGGTGTAGGGCCACGTTTGGGACATGCACCGATGTTCGGGCATCTAGGTACGTGTATCAGGCGTATGTGATCCAGCATTATCTACTAAGCAAGGTCCAGAGCGGGCTCACTCTGACAAATACCACCATCTACTATTGAGTTGCATCAACGGGATGGGCGGAGAAAGTATGACGCGTTGATCGCTGCATCTCACAGGCATCGAATCCGGCCAAACTCGCCCCATTGGTCGTGGGCAATGTGAGGGAATTGATGTATGTTGTGCTTGTGGATTCACCATCAAACGGTGTACGGGTATTTCTGTAAACAGAAATACAGGAAGCGACAGCGAAACGTTAGGGTGCATCTCCGATCCAGGGGGGGGATGGAGGATTTCGTACAGGTTGTGAAACAGCGAGAGAATGTAAAGCTTCGCGATCATCGCTTGGAGGGTTGGATACCACATCACCAGTTGCACCTGCTCAGAAGTTCTTCGTAAGCGCTAGCATGGCATCGGCCCCATGACGGCAAAGGTCCAGGCCCCGGGGCAAGATTGTGCAGACAGCGAAGAGACGCACCGGCTGAAAATGCTCTGACACGACATAAGTTATAACAAGGGTAGTAGCAAGGAGTGTTGGCGGGAAAGCGGATTTCCACACAGTAGTGATGAGACATGCGATCCACTACAGAGGGGGAGAGGGAGAGATTAAACAACACAAAGAAATACTGCTTACGGGAAACAAACCTGGTGTTTTTGCTTTGTACAAACCCGCTTCCTCGTCTGAATGAGATAATAGAGTACTAATGGTTCATTCAGCAACCGTGAGGTGGGGCAGACAAATTGTATGAAAGGAAAGATGCATGACGTACGTATGACACTGATGGCAATATCCAATGCTGGGTAGATGTTAGAGGTCCTCTATGGCGCTGCAAGTCAATGATCTCACCTGCGGGGAATGCGCTGTAGAGGACAACTGTGGAGGGCACATATGAACGAACATTCGAGAAAGGCACCAGAAGAAAGAGCCTCTAACGAGGAAACCAAAAGGGCTCTGGGTCAGATAGAAATAACCCCACCGTGACCAAGAGGGATAGGATAATCGAGCCTAGCAGGAGCGAAACAAGCAGAATCTGAATTGGACAAGTCGGTTTAGCGAGCGTACTTTGCACAGTATCGTTATCATGAGAAAACTAACGATAATGTATAGCTTTCCCTTGAGGATCTAATGAATGTGAGTCATGACGTTAGGGAGGGACAAGAGATCAGGGCGAACGTAGTAACAGCGCCATATCAGAAACGATTGAATGGGGGAAGCTATAATCGCAGTCTGAGGACAAATTCCCATGAATGAGCGAGCGAGCGATGTTAACTAGGGATGACCTACAAGCAAACATTGAATCCTTTCAGTCCAACGCGGGAACACCTAACATGACAAAATGAAATGCCATATGGACACGGGGAGTAATGAGACTGGGTGTCACGCACGGGTTGCCCAGATTCTGCTAGTACGTATATTTGCCATGCAGAGGCAAAGCAAATCCCCGTCTGTGCGCTTTGTGGACGATCGTGAGTAAAGAGAGACGCAGGAGACGCATGACACCTACAACCCAACGGTTGTCACAAACACTGTAATGGATATGACGAAGAGACTCTCGGTATGTTCAGGAATAGAGAGCCATGAAGAGAGCTGTGCGAGAACCAGGCCAGTCTCGAGACCTTGTACGAAGAGGCCGACGACGCCGGAGGAAAGGGCGTGCCTCAGGTTTGGTACGTCAGGCGCGTCAGGGGTCGTACCTGGCGACATAGTACTGATAGTGGACGAGTCAGACACGACTGATGGTGGGAGAGGATGGTGAAGCCTGAAACGCACCAGACGATCCTATTTAAGAGGCTCGCCAGCGACTAGCGGGCAGTTTGGGATAAATCCTGAGTATTGTATTATCGGCGTTATGAGCAACCTGGCTTGCAAACGAAGTGGGGTTGATCCGTGCGGCACTGCGGCACTGTCAACAGGGCCCATTAAGAAACCAGTCAGGAACTGACAATACTGCCAGTGACGGCTCATTGACCCCGAAATTAGTAATACAGTAGTCGCTTGTCGTGTCGCGACTCCCCCCTGGTGAAACTTGAAGATTGAAGCCGTCTGAGGGAGTGTCTCAGTGGACAATCTTTACCATACGTACCTTATTTTTCATTTAAAATAAGTTTTACATGAGGATCACTCCAGACTCGGATGTTCCGAGTCACTACTCATATACCATTTCGAAAAAAAAGACTCAAGATACGGTATCGAATACGCGAGGACCCATTTTCAGGACAAAGACCTCAGTTTGACTTTAATGGTACTTAAAAGTTTTGCCAAACTTGACGAACGGTCCCGCAAGATATATCAAGAGTACCCTTACACGATGCCGCATAGCAAGGGAGAATAGGACCTAGAAGGATGTGAAGGAGAGCAGTGGCAGGTCTAGACGCAATATGTGAATGTAGTCAGAAGGAAATAGATGACCCGCAAACAAGCATGTTTTACAGGAGACCTTGCCAGTGGTATACACTTCAAGCTTCAAGCCTCATCGTTAGATGTTTGCGGATATGTCGATGTCCATGATCTCGAATGGTCTGAAAAAAAAAGTATCGGTTGATAGGTTAAGGTCGCCAAATAGATACAAATAATCACGGCTGTGGCAAAGGGGGTTTTTTTTTGAAGAAATCGATTTATGTGCGCCTGCCTCGGGATGTAGAACCCCACATAGTACATGTACATACATGTTGCTGTTTGTGGTGTAGAGTGCGGATGAGATGTAGTTAGGTTGATATTCAAAACATAGAAGTTAACAATGTGCAACGTAAACTGAAGTGCTATTGACGAGCCTGAACTGAGAACTGAGCGCGGGTGTGAGTGCCTCTAATTAGGTTGTGTGGTTGGAGTTGGCGCTCGCATGGGCAGCCCATGTGTCATCCTAACAGTAGGCTGTAGGTTAACCCCATGCTTCTCGTACTCGAATTAAGTTCTCAAGCCCTCTTTCCCCCTTTCCCGACGTCCTATGGTCCACGAGTGCTGTACTTCGTTAAGGGAAGCGCGTTCAACACTATATCGAGAATAGATAGGCAAGAAGCAACAAGGAAACGTTGGGGCACATATTTGATGCCGCGGGGGGGGGCATTATTACGCACAGGTTGTGAAAGAGGGAGAGTGTGAGCTTCCGGATCATAGCTTGGAAATTCGGATACCACAACAGGTGCTACATCTACTTGGAAATTCTTGGTGAGTGTTGAGAGGGCGGAGGGATCAAGCAACACAAAGAAATGGCGCGTAGGGGGTGAAACACCCAGCGCTTTTGGTCTATGTTCACTCGCTCCCTTGTCTGAGTAAGAAAACGGAATACTAATGGTTCATCCGGTAACTTCAGGTGATTTGATGAATCGTACGAAAGGAAAGATGGATGGCCAGGCACAGGTTGCCAAATTCCGTTCACGTGTATTTCCTATGCTGAGGCAAAGCAAAATCCATCTGCAAGCTTTGTCGATGATCACTGATCATAAGGAAAGAAAAGGAGAGATACGGGAGAATGCATGGCGCCCACAATCCAAGTGTCGTTACGAATACTGTAAGAATGACGACGACGAGGCTCTCCGCACGTTCCGGAATAGGGGGCTGTGGTGAACCTCGAGAGAACCAGGTCCATTTCGAGACCTTGGATGAAGAGGTTGATGATGATGCCAGGCGCAAGTCTGCTGATACTGTAGATGTCCGACATGACAGGGGGCTTCGCGAGACGGCGAACGCTATGCCCGGGTAACGATATGCAATGATGGCAGATAAATACAATATGGGAGAGGAGACTAAAGGGGATAACCCACCACGGGAAATTTTGGGCGTTCTAAGTTCGCGACAAAACAGGGTCCATTCGTGCGCCAAGCGAGCCCTGTAAGAAGTTGGACGCTCTTACCTATATACTGTACGGCTGCCAATTTTGTTTCCGCAAGAGCGAACGCGGACGGTTCCGCGCGGGCCCTGCGTAACCTCGCCCTGGCAACGCATCCAACTTTATACTGTAGATAGCTTTTGGACTCATGATGATAATTTAGCATACGTTTTTGTTTGGTCTCGTGTTTCATGATATGTTTTTCGTTATCGTCTTTTTGCTTCTGTTTCTATGCGTAAACGCTTTGCCGGCTTGTCCTTTGGTTGACCCCTCGGGGGTGTATCATCACGGTGTAATGACACAGTTAATGTGTCACCCACGCTCTCGTTGTCTACTATTTGATTGTAGCTGTAGCAATCGGGTTTCAAACCTCGTGTCCGGAATATCAAGTGCTTTTCACCCCTTCTTTTACTGCCAATTCCGGGCTGACTAATACTGTCAACTTTGATTTTTCACCCACAACGACCGTGATGGTGGTAAAGTCTGCTGTGCTCGTTTCCTCGTCACTTGCCTGATCCCGTCTGCAGAAAATCTCTGTCCTGCAACATGCACCTTCTGCCCATCTACCAGCCAGACCAGGGGACCCAACTCCGACGCACAGAAATCTCGATCCTTTACAACATCCTTTTTCCCGAGCCCGCGAGCGCACCCGGGCGTTGAATGCCGCCAAGATGGAGCGCATGTTCGCCAAGCCGTTCATCGCGGTGCTCGAAGGACACGCGGATGCAGTAGAAGTGCTTGCACGTCGTCCAAACTCGATCACAGACGTCGCGAGTGCAAGTTGGGACGGAGGTGCGTTTCTCTCGTAGGCGCGGGCCTTCTGTACCCGACGAAAGTGACCGCAACTGTCAGCCAGACATTATCGTTCACAATGCTGGGAGGAGGACGCATGTTGCGAACGTTACCGGTGCGCATCAGGGGAAGATATCCGGTCTTTGCTGGGCAGACGACCACAGGGTATTGAGTTGTGGTGTGGACCGAAATATCAAGATGTGGGATATGCGCCGAGAAGGACCATCGGATTCCTTGGAAGCTGGTCCATCACAGGCGCGTTCCCTCTTCTCCCGTCCTGCGCGTTTGCTGAACTTCATATTGTTGTAGCCGAAACCACTAGCAGTTTTCCCCGGGAAAGGAACGCTTCAGTCAGTTTCATACATACACTACGTGTATCGTTTTGCTGATAAAGCATCTCTCAAAGCTCCATTGACCATCATAGCAAAGATCCGTTATTTGCGACATCTTCGACGATAGTTCAAATATGGGATGAAACAAAGTACGCTCTCTGTCCTTACATCTTTCTTGTCTCATCGTCCTTTAGGAGCTCCCCAGTGATGGATATCACATTTTCTACCTCAGCCGAGTCTGTGACAGGAATACGCTTCAACCCTTCAGAACCCTCTGTACTCGCTAGTGTCGGCTCCGATCGTACCTTCATCCTTTATGACATTCGAACCGGTAAAGCAGAGAGACGCATCGTCATGCAGGTATAATCCGTCATCGCGGTTTCTACTGCGCCTCAGATCTCACATGAAGTACAGATGAAAAACAATGACCTCTCCTGGTCTCCCACATTCCCGACCTCCATACTCCTCGCATCCGAAGATCACAACCTTTACACGTTCGACGTTCGGCGTCTGAGTACTCCCACACAGATTTACAAAGCACACGTCTCCGCTGTGACGTCTTGTGATTGGTCACCGACCGGCACCGAGTTTGTCTCGGGTGGGTGGGACCGCACGCTACGAATATGGCAGGAAGGTCACGGCACGCACCCGGAAGTGTACCACACGAAGCGCATGCAGCGTGTCCTCGCGACCGCCTTCACCGCGGACGCGCGTTTCGTGCTCTCCGGCTCCGACGACTGCAACGTACGCGTGTGGAAGGCGAACGCTTCCGAGAAACTCGGCATCGTCACGGCACGCGAACGCTCTGCAATTGAGTATCGGGGCGCGCTAAAAGAGCGATGGAAGATGGATGCCTCGATTGGCAAAGTCCAGCGGTGCGCACCTTTTTTTTTGACTATGATTTGTCACTCACTCAGACCACCCTTCCCCGTACCGCCCCCTTTTTGCTGAATGAAACACACGCGATCGATCGATTAGGAGCCGGCACATACCAAAGCCCGTATATAAGGCTGCACAACTCAAACGGACGATGGAAGAGGCGCAGCGCGTTAAGGAGGAGCGGCGGCGGCGTCACACACGTGCGGGCGAGAGCAAACCCAAGGCGGAGCGGAAAAAGGTGGTCATCGCCGAGCAAAGCTAACAACATTGATCGCCGTTTTGTTACCACCTCTCATGTATTTCATGCATCTCATGACCTGATCCAGTCCTCTGAGCGTGCTGTCATGTGTCAACCACCACACGCCAGAGCAACGACTGACCGACTACTGGTTTGGTGAAGAGTGTCAGAACCTGACGCGGTCACGACAGTGCGATCACGGACTCCCAGACGAAGAGGACAAATTCGCTTGATGCGTTTCTGTCAGGCTCTTGATCCCCGCCCTCGATCGTGAGCATGGTCATGGGGACTCATGGGGTTGTCGGGTGAAGAGGCACGCGCGGTCCGGTCTTCTTGCAAGTCTAATTACGATTCCCGCGCGCTCGCGCGCTGCCACATTCACCGAAAAACGGGAAGGCGAGACTCGTAACCACTCTCGTCTGTATTCGGACCCGTTGCGCTTGATCTGCCATATCGTGATGGTTATCGTGGCCATTTGATCTCGTACCATGGCACAGGCAGACGGCGTGGGAATTTTCCCCATCAGCACTTGCGTGGCACGCGGCCCAGTCACTGTGGCGATACAGTATGACTTTCCTTCCTTTTACTCGCTTAGGCGCGACGGGAAGAAGTACGTCGGGTGCACAAGAGCTAAGCGCTCAGTGGCACGGAAGCAGTTTTGTATGTATCTCCGAGCCATGAGGTACGATCAGAAGGCGTTCTGGTTTGTCAGATTGTCAAATGAGCTTTACATGTACAGTACAGACAGAAACTGCGCGGTTGAAGTGATTAACACTGCTGCTCTTGGCTCGGACAATGTACAGAGAATACGTGTCGCTGCGCGGGCGAACCCACACATTCGAGAGACGGGTTTATCGTAGTGACGTATGTTACGGGGGGCTCATTACTTAGATCTATGCGGTTGTTTCTGTCGCCAGGGTAGTCAGTTACAGGACAATTGCTGGAGCTCGCAACCGAGCGCCAAAAGGGAAGTGTGCGTACAGTGTAAAATACAAAGATAGAACATATAGCTTGCCCAGCATAGCTTGAATCGTGGCGTACCACATTTGGGACTTTCCCTAGGGAGTAACAGCTAGTCGGTCAGGTGTGATGAAGCAGGTAGCTGACGAGAGAGGAACGCGATTCTGAATTGTCACGTACCGGGTGCGCGAGCGTGAAAGCGAGATACTTAATCAACAGAGCGAGGGCACAAAGTAAGGGTGGTATTGCGGCCTGCCATATTACAACCATGTAGCGTATTACTCGCTACCGATCCTTATTATAAAGGAAAATGCGACTGGAATGCCAAAGAAGACGTACAGCCCGGATATGATCTGTGTGGATATCTCTCAAAAATGTGGACAGAGAGTACAGCACTATACCGAGGTTACGAAGTGGGTGTCATTAGAAAGCCAGAAATGCTAGACAAGGGATCGAGCGTGCTCACAGATGCTGGTTATAGCAATATCTAGGCCTACGATCGTAGATTAGGACGCGACGCGAGAAGACGAGTAGTGACATACCTGCGGGGAGGGTGAGGAATATCACGACTGCATACGTGGGACATCACAAATAAGAGACTATAACGACTAGCAATTCATGTCGGGTTCTCACAAGGATACGTTATTTTAGAGTTTGGTTGGAAGTCTGCAGGGTTTTTCTTCCTGGCTGCGACCATGCGGAAGATCCACGCAGTGACCCAGCCTGCCGTAATGATCGAGGAAACCAAGGTAACAACAAGGGGTACCTTGAAAGGAAGAAATCCGGGTCAGTAAATTATCCGCGCTGTAATCCGTAGGGACGTACTATCAAGTATATGTTCTTCTTCAAGATCTGCTATAGATAAGTACTTAGAACATGTGAGGTGTTGATATAAAACTAACAAAATAACAGCGCCATATGAAGTATGCCTGAATGGGTGCCGCCATGAGTGTAGACTGTTGAGAAAAGAGAGGAAACAGTCCTGAACATGTGAAACCATATGAGTGATGGAAAGGTTACGTACAAGCATTGCGTGGACGGAATCGGTCCATTCGCCATGCACCTAGGGCAATAACGATCTTGCGTCAAGCCGGCAAGAAAGTCTCGAGAGCGGCTAAAGGGATTTCCGCTCACGGGTTGCCCGAAATTTTGAACATAGCTCCTCCATGCGGACAAAAAAACGATAACGGTCTGCACGCTACATGTACAGGCCCCAAAACCAGAGGTTAGTCGGATGGGAAAATGGGCCTGGAGAAGCAAATGCTGACAATCCGACGGTGGTAACAAACAGGACCAGCAGGGTAATTGCGACACCCTCTCTTCGTCCAAGATAGAGCCATTGGGAAAATTGGGAAAGTATGAGGCCGATCTCCAATCCCTGAACGAAGAGACCGACGATGCCTGGGCCTAGGACTTCGCTAATGCTTTGAGCAGGGACGTCAGCGGATAGTTGGACAACATCAGACATGGTATCGAGTGACACCGCGTTGATTACGCGATCATCAAACGTAGAGGGGAGATGTTGAGCGGAGATGGTGCAGTAAAGGTACAATGTACTGGAAAAAATACGTGCTTTTAAGGATCCGTCGGATTTCAAAATGACCCTAGGCATTCCGCCGGATGGTGGCAGAAAGAGGCGAAACCTGTGCCTGGCGCGAGGCGTGGAACGCTCGGTGGGAGATCGAGAATCTCCCTACTATGACAGCTACATGGACTGTACGGTGCCGCTCGAGGAATTGGGAAGGACCCCGATCCTGACTGATCGATCCTCGGGCGAATGAGAAATCCGGGAGTCCCGTGGGATAGACTATGGTTTCGTATTGCACAGAATTGGCAAAAACTGTATTTCCCTGAACTTCGAAGTTCATAGTTCCAACTACGCGCACTGGTCAGCCTAATACTCACTCACCCAAGAGCCAGGCGATCCCAAGCAAGTATTGATTAAGGCGTCGCTATGGGGTTGGGCCGCAACCCGGTGCAAATTCCTATGAGCTACGATCGGTGACAACTGTCGAGTTGTATAAGCGCATACCATCAGTTTACAATCACGGCTGTGGTAGTTGATTACCCCTTATGCGATAGTTCAATACAGTAGCGGAGTGCCGAGTCTTACTGTGTGAGAGGTTCAGCCTCCTGGGGCTGTGAAAAGGTTGCCGTCGTTCAAGTTGCGTCGGAACTTGCCGCCCGTTCCACCGGAGCCTGCCGCTTGCTGCGTCTTGAGCTTGATGCATGATGACTTATCCACGTCCGTATCATCGGTCATCGGTTTGTTTGGATTGCTGTATGTCTGTATTCATGTGGCCACCAAAATTGACCCAACGTGGTTTCACCTGTTTTGCTTCCGTCCTTGTTGCATTTGACTGCGAGTTCATTTCCTCCTTTGAGTTCTCAACAGATCCACTACATTGCATACAAGACCGTACATTTGGCCCCGGACATCCAATAGCTCCCTGTCGTGTCTGAAACGATACCCGGTGAAATATCCCTTTACGATCGCCAGCGTCTCTGTTTCGCCACTCAATGAGGCATAGCATGTCCAACATCTTCCTCAGGACTCAGCTCTCCGAGGTTGCCATGGCCCATATGGAAGGCATCAACTCCTAGACGCCATGTATCTTGGTACCAATCTAATAATACAGTATAGTAAGCACCGGGACCTAATGCATTGATAAGTTACAGCTTGGGAGCGGAAGTAACTATTCTGGGTCATGGCCTGGGTACGTTGTGAAGACATACATTATCACTGTGGAATTTACAATTCATTGCAATTCAGTTCCTTTCAGGCAGTGACAGCTGGCTAATCAGACTTCAAGATTTAGCATGAATCCATAGGATATATCGGAAAATCCACACAGTGTATACAGTCCTTGACAAGTTGGGGCGTTGTACTGTAGTACGTACTGTATTTTCGCTTGATCTACGTCTTGGCGTTTCAGACAGGTTACCGCGCTATTTCATCTCCTTCCGGCGACGGATGACAAACCAGCACGCCCCCACGATATCCCACTCTATCTTCATATACCTAGTCTATCTTCCGTCTGTTGATTGACGGAACATACAGTGTATCGCCCTTAGTGTTCCCGCGCTCGGCCATAGTCGTCTGTTTTCCGCAGTGGTTCAAGCTCTCTCTTCAAAGGCAGCTCTACCATGCTCTTGTTGTCAGGAGAACCACCGTGACACGGGATGTAAAGAGCTTAAAACCCATGGCGCACCGCAGCATCACAGAGTAAGCGCCCGGGCGCTGTTCGTCCGGCCCCCGAGCCCGACATTGATCAACCTTGCGTTGACACCAAACACAGGTTGAAATGGGCTATCTACAACTGGTTATTCATTCCTCGATATCGCTCCCGCTTGGCAGTTGTGCCTTCTTACTACATGTGCATGGCCTATTCGCTGTGATATCCGCAGCTCGGGTATGTCGGCGATCCCTTTTGGTCTCTTCTGGGGCAACACGGAAATCGCTTTATTCCAACCTGTTATCTCTATGCTGATGATGAAGTCCCTATCTCCATCTCCTAGCGTGGACATGCTGGCTTGAAGTCGCGTTCGTCTAAATATGGGAACGGCGATGTACTGCTTTTTTCTGGTTGTTACTGACGTGTTGTGGCGCCACCTGTTTTGCAGTTGGCACTATATCTCTCAGCCTCTATCCACTGCAGGCCGTGTTTATTATGGAATCACCTGCGTAGTCATCTCGCGACCCGTACCGTGACGAGAGTGCTGCGCTTGCAAGTGAGCTACCACGTCACTGTCCTACCTGGCAGAGTATCTATGTTTTTAATTCAGTTTCCGTTGATATACGCGTCGGGTTCACCTGACTCCTGAGTCATCACGATTTAGGTCTCTGATCAAAGTCTTTTGATGGAGTGTCGTATCGAGGCACATAAGCAGGGTTGTGCGAGGCCTTACGTAAGTTCCCACTCACTCGAGGGACCCCACGATGTCAACCCTAGGGCGATGTAAAACCCGGAGAAAGTGTTTACCCTTTCTCGAGAATCGCGATATCAAGATATTGGACTACAAGCATCGCATTGGACCCGCCATCAGCGTAGCGCTCCGATGGTCTGGGATCTCTTCGAGTTGCGTCCAGATAACGACTGATGAATGACTGTTTGAGTTTTCGGTAGACACTATTTGACGTAGGGACCAAGTTGTCACCGTACCTGGAAATTACGCATCGAGTATCTAATCTGGCTTCCACCAGCCACCCTACCGACTTCGTAACCTAGCCATGAAATAGTCGCTAATCACTTGAAGGGACGCTGTCTAGACTTTCACTTTGCAAATTTAGGAGTATTTTATAGCTAGAACTTCCACCTACCTGCATTTTTCGAGCAATGCAGGTCACAAAGAACAATAGAAGAGACCTAAAAGAAAGCGCGTTAGGCATTGGGCATGGCGGGCTCGCCTGCGGTCGATTTGTGGGAAACGTACAAACTAAGCTTCGTTGCGACCTGTTAAAGCCAGATTTAGCTATATTTCACTAGGATGGATAGCGCTAGTGACCTGGGTTACTCTAGCCGATTTCACCTTTCTGTTGACTAATTAGCAGACTAGCAGCTAAGAGTCTCCAGCGGTCCTGCTTGTCTAATCATTGATGTCGCATAGCAGGCCCCATCACTCGAGTATCAAATAGTGTTGGTGTTGCATTTGCATCTTGATCGAGAACACGTAACATACGGAGAGGCAGGCGTCCTGGGAAGGAAAGAAAGTTGGCAGACCAGGGCTAAAAGGAGATGGTGACTCTGACTGAGAGGCGGCAACATCTGAGTAGCAAGGTGAGAGCCTCGAACATCGTGTCTCAAAGGGAACCCCTGAAAATGACAACACGTTAGATTTTGTGATGCTTCTCCGACCTGCACAAAAATCGTGATCGTAACAAACAACGTAGGATTCACGACTTTGCTCGAGGATTCACGTGCTCTTGCCCACAGAGGTAAATATGTGGCTGTCGGAGGAAATAAGAGTGTGTCCTAAGGCAGAAGAGTAGCGCAGAGTATGGAGGGGGTGCGCAAAGAGAGTCGGAGTCAGGGAGAGATAAGGGTTTTGATATCACAAGGAGATAAAGGGAGTCAGCTGGCTCATCGCCTCATGAAATCAAAGCTCTCGAGAATTGTCTGATGATGCGGACTGATGCGTACGATCTTCTGAATCTCCACCTTTTCAACACAGTTTCCGAAATGACCCATAGAGAGCCGAGGATACCGGTCGTAGAATGTCGCCGGACGTGAGGGAAATCAAAAACAAAATCATAGGCGGTCATACAAGATTCATATGACCCAACCTCGCCTTATTCATGCCAGCCAAGGTTCGGGTAGCTTTCCTTCAAGTGGAAGATAGTTCTGGAGACGCAGAGCCTGCCTTGGTTGTCGAGTTTGGAACTTGTGTGAATGCCTTTGTATTTTAGCGGGTGTTGGACAGTTCACTACAGTAGGAGAGAAATATGTATGCGCGCTAATGTGGTAGAGATATAAGGAGTCCCCGCTAGGCATGGAGGTTCATGACAATAGTCATGCATGTCGTGTCATCGTCATCCAAGCTGACATAAGCCTAAACGTTAAACACTTCCTTTGGCTGCACAACCGATGCTGTGGTCACAAATTCGATTATTCTGAAGCCTGTACCGATGGAAAAGGGGTTAGGACACAGTTGGTGTCACTTCAATTCGTTCTCGTTTCAAAGCCTTCAATTTTCGACACGTAGAGCTGCCATCAAAGCGATGACAAAACGCTACTTGATGGCCAAAAGTCCAAAACTGTGAGTCTCTGTCTTAGAATGTGCCTAGAAGCACAAATTTGGCGTTCTGTAGCACAAAACGCCACTGATTCGGACTATTCAAGGAATCCCGGGACAGCTGTAGACGACCAACCGTGGAGACTGGTGTAGACACCTGAAGTATCACGTTTGCGTTCCTACGCCACAGAGCCTGCGTCCACGAGGCATCCTTGCTCAGCTGTTCCTGCCAACGTCTACGACTACGAACACAAATGATGCAATCCAAACTTTCCACGTTCAAGAAGACCATTCGTGGCGTCCTACCCCCGTCTTTCATGACAGACCTCGAGCTAGTCCGTGCGTGATCAGAGTCCTCTCACTTGACTCTTTCCCTCTAGCTCATCGACGGACTTTATATGGCTTCTTGTCCAGATACAGCCTCATCCGAATCAATCGGTGATGCAGGAAACATTGCGATGAACACGATCCAGACTTCTCTCGAAGTTCTGAAGGAGGCAAGTGCCCTGGTCGAGAAGATCCCCTACATCTCCCCTGTGGCGGGTCTCCTCCTCCAAGCGCTTAAAATGCGAGATGCAAGTATTTGAGTAACCCCCCCCTGTGATGTTTTATCTTACTGACATGGTCACAGGAGGTGAAACAATATGAGGAAGAGTGGCAAATTGTGATGGATAAAGTCGAGAAAGTCGCTGGTCTAGTGTGCAACATTGGGGCGTCTTGCAAACAGTACGACTTGGAAGAGAAGGACCTTCCACCTGGACTGCACGAATGCTTTGAGTCTCTCCAAACGTATGCCATAGATTCTGATGACTGTTTTTACTGGCTCATCATGCTTCAGTGAACTGAAAGAAATCAAGGGCACTCTCAAATGGAGAAAGCAAATTAAAGGTATCAAGAAGTTCCTTCAGCGCAACGACTTGATCAGCAAGGTCAAGCAGAGTAATGACAAGCTTTCGACCGTGCTCCAAACTTTCCAGGTTAGTCTTCGATCCGCTATCTGTATTGTTTGTTTTACTTGTCCTCCACAGGTGACACTGGCTATAGATGCGCATCTTGCGCAGCACGCTGAAAGACTCAAGGTACACATTCACCACATATCAAGCCAGGACATGCGTGACGAGTAATTGGTGTCTTTGACAGGTCGCTCATAGCGGTTCGATGGATATAATCGCGTTAGTGTGACTAAAGCCGTCTAGTTTGACCGTATGCTGATGTCATCCAGATCGCCGCCTCAGGAGCCACGTTCGCCCCAAATATTCCATGGATGCGATTTCGAGCTTGCGAAGATAATTGAAATGATATTTGCCCATGTTGGCAGCTCTCATCCCGCCCGTATCGCCATCCTTGGTCCTGGTGGTTATGGCAAGACCACTCTTGCGAATGCAGTACTCACCCATCAGCAAGTCCGAGAACACTTCGGGGATGATAGATACTTTGTTGCTTGCGAATCGGTCTTCTCACCTGATGCTCTCCAGATTGAGCTTGCAAAGACACTCGATCTCTTGAACGAGGTCACAGATGCCTCGTGGTCTCGCATATGTGACGCACTGGGCTCGAAGGACTGCATCATTTGCCTTGATAACTTTGAGTCACCATGGGACCAGGTCGGGGACAAGGATGGGCGTATCAAAGACTCTGTTGAAGAGCTACTATCCCGACTTACCGGGCTTCAGCATGTTACCCTACTTATCACTATGCGGGGTACAGTGCGGCCAGCACACACCAAGTGGACAAAGGGGCCAAAGGAGCCCTTTCTGCCCCCATTGATGTCTCTGGATAGTGATGCTGCAAGAAGAGTCTGGGAGGACACTGTGGACAATTATGATAGCTTTGCAGGGGACCTTTTGAAAGCTGTTGATTATGTCCCTCTTGCAGTTAGTCTGCTAGCCCACCTTGCTCAGGCCACATCACCAGAGTTGCTATTGAAAGAGTGGCATGAAAAGCAGACAGAGTTCATTTGTACAGGCCAAGCAAATAAGCTGTCAAATCTTGAATACTCCATCCAATTATCTATTGATAGTGGTAGGATGAGAAGTAATCCATCTGCCAAAGAGATGCTTGGAGTTCTTAGCATGCTACCAGATGGAATGCATATAATTCTGGTAAAGAGATGGCAAAGAGAACTTTGCTGTATAGACATCTTATCAGGCCTTCGCACCCTTCAGGGGTGTAGCTTGATAACTATGGTTGGAAAGAGATATCAGACTCATCCAATCATTTGCAACTTTTGCAACCATCATACTTCATACACCCTGATGTCTCAAAAGCATAGGGATGCTATCAGACTATTCTACCTTAAACTAGCATCTTTTCAACCACATAAAGTTGAGGCTAAAAATTGGATTGTATTGGTGCAACAAGTGAATAATACAAAGGCCATGCTTTTTGACCTTTTAAAGTCAGACTTCAGTGATCAGAAAAAGCTTATTCAAGCTATCTGTATGTTTACCTCATTTCACAGCAGTATTGGAGATTATTCAGACAAGCTAATAAGTCAAACTGCTGAATTTTTACAACAGAAGAATGCCCCTGTAACTTTATTGATTAGTTGTCTTCAACAATGGGGGCTATTGTTTTATGATGCTTCTAAACTTGAAAAGGCAAAATAAAAAATAAAAGAAGCAGAGAATTTATGCAAGGCTCATCTTGATTACAGTTCTCAATATGCTAGAACCTTTCACATCCTTGGCAAAATATGCCTGCATGAGGATAATATTCTTGAGGCTAAGGGTTCATTCCAAAGGGCATTAGAACTCCATAAGCAATCTAATGATATTCTTGGCCAAGGAATTGATTATGGGGAACTTGGAACCACATATCTTAGGCTAAATGAGCTACATAAGGCTGAAACCTTCTATCAAATGGCTTTAGAAAAGCTTGAAAACAATGTCTTAGGCCAAGGCAATGTTTATTTGGGACTTGGTACTATATGTCAAGACCTACTACTTGTTTATGACAGGCAGTGGGCGACGACTTGGTATTTGAGGTGAAGGTAACTGATCCAAAGGATTATCAATGAGAGGTTGGTCAAGAGGAGCACAAGGTAGAGACTTGGGTGCTCAATGATGGGGGGTAGACAAGAGAACAGTCTGAGGACTGTTTGCTCAATTTCGCAGGTCTTATATACTAATACAGGGTGGTCTGTGCGTACATGTTTAGGGCAGGCATATATACTTAAATGGGTGACCCAT
>Ga0307512_10001786_pt1 | contig 29221 bp, 27 predicted proteins | sample 14_EM_MG_FD_200267 | JGI IMG/M metagenome (GOLD analysis project Ga0307512, IMG submission 200267) | Populus trichocarpa ectomycorrhiza microbial communities from riparian zone in the Pacific Northwest, United States - 14_EM | ecosystem: Host-associated > Plants > Roots > Unclassified | place... | reverse complement strand
GGTGCCCAGGTGGCTGCGGAAGGCTTTCCAGCGGTCTCCGTGCTTGCACACTGCGGCGGCTCCTACTCTGCCGTCGTCGGATCGCGACCCGTCCGTCCACCACATCCAGACCCCTGCGCCTACTTTGGCCTCTCTTTCTCTCGCCCAGCGGATCGCCTCTCTCTTCGCCGCTGTGTCTTCGCTCAGTATGACCGTCTTGACAGCCGGCTCGGAAGGAACTCATCAGCTGCATGTGTTGCCGTATTGCGGTGGTGACCGTGGTGGTAGCTGCGATGATGGCGGTGATGCGATCACAATAATATGACAATGGCAATGGTGACACATACTAGCCCAATTTACCCCAAGTCCTACATATCGTTTCCTTGTCATTTCCATCTGGCAATTGGGAGTAAACTGACTGGTAAATACTCATTTCTATGGCGGGAAAGTTTATATACCATAAATAAAATTTCTTACAATTTCCCGGACCCCATAGAGGCGCCTTATCATTAAGTCTATTATCCATCTCCGAACCGCTTCCGGTATTGCTGCAAAATAGAATTCGCTACCTACGAATACTAGGCTATACTATTCGGACTGCACATCACCCCGCCTGCTGGCAATGGTTTATCAGATGCCATGCTAGCTGGTTTCACAACCTCCTGCTCCGTTTATGTCGATGATATTCAGATATAGACGAACACTCCCTCCAAAGTCTCCACCAGGTTTACCGAGGTCCTCTCTCGCTTCAAGTAAAATGGATTCGGGTCGGAATGATGAAGTACCAATCGACGGCCTCGTCGACCTTCCTCAGCCATCAACTCTCCCCTTTCCCTGCTTACACAACATGCACAGACAAAGTCTCACTATTCAAACTTCTACCGAGATTCTATCTCCGCCTCTCGGAACTTACGACCCCTATTTCGGGTCTTACTCGTAAGGATGTCGAGTTTCCCCGGACGTTAACGCTTTAGCGCTCGTTGATCTAGTAATATAAGGTTCACAACTTTGGCGAAGTTCAAGTGCTGTTAATGTGAGGACAGGACGTATATAGGAAGTTGTGTGCCCAAGATCAGAATGTCCTCATAGGAAGCACTGAAACTTCACCGGAGTTCTTTTGATATATACCGATAGGGTCAGTGGCAGCTTTGAGCGGTTATTTTGTTGTCTTCTATTCATCCCTTCTTCTTGTCATACGGCCAGTCAAGCGAAGTGTATGTTTAGGGGGGGAAATAAGATCCTACAGGTCAACGAGGGGAAATTGGTTTAAATGAATGGAGTTCGGTTGTCCATCGATATGTAATCTAGTTGATCGGATTCTTTTGAGATGACTGAGGACTGCAATCGCATACTCCCACTGGATTCCAGCATCTTCAAAGTGTTCACAAGAATCCCGGCAAACGATGACTGGTAGAAAGGCATCCGGTAAGGTACAAGGCACACAAATCTCTTCGCTATTTATCGTCTTTGTACTATTATTCATATAAAGAGACTACATGTGTCTTTTTCGATTCTTATTGGTCAGAATTCTGTGGCTGATTGGCTGATAGTGGCAAGTATAAACCACATGAACTCAGATCTAGAATGACCCATTAATTTAAGTCTGCAAGTTGGACTCTGACAACAAAGTGTCATATACACAAAATGTGTATACCTATACCTGCTTTCACATCCCAGGTTCAGATTCATGATATCTTGAATATTGGGTGAGTGGTTGTGGATTAATACCTTTATTGGAATGTTTTTGTTCAGTAGTACAAGGAAAATTCGCAATAGAGTAAATTGGCAACTAGGAAGTGAAATAGGACCTATTTGTGGATGTTTCATCCATAGAACATGTTGTGATCAGAGCAAAACTTGGGGACTTAATTGGACTTCAATTGATTCAAATAGCTGAGCAGAAAGCATCTTTTCACCTGACAATATTTGCTCTGGTTATAGAAATGGTACAAACTCACAGAGACTTAGAGAGATACACTTGTGGGTTTGGGACATGCACAGCAAGTATACTGTAAGGGTTGGAGTCGAGTGTACTTGGAAGCCAGGGGTGAGGTATACCTGGGAGTCGAGCTGGAGACGATCTATCTGGGCGCCTCCAAAGGGCGGCGAAGCCGCCACCGTAACTTGTGTTCTATACACATGCGCATGGTTTTCCCCACATAGTAGTGCTGAGAACGGATTTTGCATGTGTACCTGCATCGTGAGCCTCACAGCTCAGGTCCGTATGATACGCAGTTGGTGTATGAAGATATGCCTCAGGAGAGCGGCTCATATCAGTGCAAACGGATATGCAAACAGATAAGAGATATGTTGGAAATTGTAGCGGGCGCTGTGAGAAAGTCTAAAAGCGATATCGTTCTCTCTACTCTAGCGGTCTCTCAATATACTGAATGACAAGGCCACATTGGCCGCTCCGCCATCGGGCGGACTCGGGGGCCTCGAGAGATCAGTCAATCAACAAGGCTTAGAAGCATCCAAAGTAACAACGGAGGATGTTCAGTGTGCGAGTGCTCACTGGTGCAGCAGAACTTTGTGACTGACAACCTCGTTCCGCGTGCTGGTAGCATTGGCAGAGCCTTCTATGCATCTCGAAAAAAGGATAACTTGTACTTCTGGGAACCTCAGAGATATACACTTACCATTTGTCAACATCTAGTGTTGTCCACGAGACGAGACGTACCTGGCAAGACGACACATAATCGAGTACGGATAAGACGGGACTTCTGCAGCTACGGGACAAGATATTCTGGGACTCTTTTAGAGAAGGCGCGGGGTTTTGTAATATGTGGTGAACCATGTGCGTAGACTATGGAACAGAGGACAGAGAGGCGGAAGACTTACGATTGTATAAGAAAGTTGTGTGCTCATGCCTTACCGTATGCCTTACCATCGGCTCAGCTTTCCATAGCTCCCGCTGCTCATTCATCTACTGTCTGCAGTTGCGATAGAAGTGTTCTTGAGTCCGGGTCGACTGCTGCATCATCAGCACTGATCAGCTTCGCGCTGCACGAAGAGCGTGACATATGTCGCAGTCGGTGCATGGTTGCATTTCAGTTGATAGTATGTTGCTGCTAGGACCTTCTTGCTCTATGTGCTGCGGAGGCGTACAGTCGTTTCCGTACTATGCTCTGCCGCTTAAGGTTAGTGCTTCTTTGTTGCCCAGTCCTCCCATTTTACGATTTGGTTAAGGTACGGAGCTGTAAGGGCATGTCCTGTGTTGATTTGGTAAAACTTTGCTGATGAAACAACGGGGTCGAGTTTTTACTTTTTGGCAACTCGATACGCTGCCGTCTTGCTTTTCCGGTTACTACATTGTGTGGTTTTGTCTCGCACCAGACGTGGAAGCGATCTTTGCTGGGTCACATGCCTATCACTCGTTCCTCGCGAAACCCATTTTGTTGCATGTGTACTTGGATCGTGAGTCTCAGCACCGTCTGATGCCTTGTATGAGAATGAAGACTTGTATGAAGATGGTGGTTGTATCAGCATATGCATCAGGACCAGGGTGATGCGTCTCAGGTCAATAGAGCATACGCGTACGCATATGGGAGATTGTACATATACGGGCCTTTGGCCCTCGAGATAGAGAGAACCAATCAAGTCAATCAACATGTCACCGAACCATACAAAGTAACACATTTTAATACCCAGCTGCTTTCTGTCTGGAACAAAACAACTCCGATGTGGGAGCGTGGGCAGTACCACCAGCAACAAAAGAAAATCAGGGAATAATTTCAATACTGAGGATTGTAAGGGCTTGGATACATTGTTTTTACTTTTTGTGGCAATATCAAGATAGTTGATGAAGTATGGCAATAGGTTGAATTGTTGTGTCAGTTATACATAATTGTTGTCGGAGTAGTAAGTTGGAGAAATACATTTGAGTTTTCTTTACAGCCACCAATTATTTTCCCTTCTTCAAGTCTGAGCCATTAGCTTGAATTAGAATGTAGTTGCTTGCTCTTTGTCCGACACAGATTTCATAAGTATTGGAACTATATTGACTACTAGGTATGGTGGCGGCTTCGCCGCCCCCTTTGGTAAAAAAGAATCCTAAACCCCAAAACCCATGATATCCAGCCAGCTCTCAGCTGGTTCACATTACGTCCAGCCAGCCAAGAGCCAGCCCATCAAGATTACGTCCAGCCACCGCAGTTTTAGCGCATCCAGATTCCGTCCAGCCAGCCGAGAGCCAGCCCGTACAGCCAGCAAACTGCTAGCCCGTCCAGATTGCGTCCAGCCAGCTGAGAGCCAGCCTGTGCAGATCGGATACAGCTAGCCAAGAACCATCTCAGAGTGAGTATGTCAGGGTTGTCTAAATCGTCTTCAGCCAGCCAAATGTCAGCCCGTCCAAATCATATTCACTGAACCAAGGTCAGCCCGTCCAAATCATATTCGGTTGACCAAGAGTCAGCTCATCCAGATCATCTCAAGTTGGCCAAGAGCCAGCCTATCTTGACCATGTCCAGCCAGCAGAGAGCTAGCCCGTCCAAATCGTATCCAGCGAGCCGAATGTCAGCCCATCTCAATTGTCTGTAGTCTGCAGATAGTCAGCCTATCCAGAGCACGTCCACCCATCTCGATCGCCTCTAGAAATTCGAGAGTTTGCCTGTCTAGATCACGTCCTGCCAGCCGAACCCGTCAAAATTGTATCCAGCCAGTAGTGAGCAAGCCTGTCTCGATTGGCTCCAGATATTCGAGAGCCAGCCTGTCCAGATCACGTCCAACTACCAGAGGGCCAGCCCATCTAGATCATATGTAGCCAGCCGGGAGCCAGCCCGTCCAGATTGCATCCAGCCAACGCGTCAAGATCGTTTCCAGCAAGTTGAGAGCCTGCGCACCCAGATTGCATCTAGCCAGCTCGGATTGCCGACCAATAGCAGTTGTGAGAGTCACACTTAAGCAAAGCGCCACAGTTCACTAATCATGACCGAAAAAGACCATCTGCCAACCAATGAGCATTCTGTAATTTGCCACAGTAAGATGGTACGTACCACCATCAACCAATGAGAATGCTTCGAGCAGACAAACCAAGTGTATAGCTATTAGATGTCGGGGATGAAGATATAGTATCACCGACATTTCAGATTTATCTCGCAGTTTTGCACCAATCAATACATTAGGAACTTACTGTTAGATTAAATACAATTGACTTTCTGATCACCTCAAATCCGACTGCAATTGAGTATGTCGGTTGTTGATGGTCCGGCGGCGATATTTGATTCGCGAATTTACGTAACTCGATTCAAGCTTTCGCTGGCGTGAAATCCTGAAATCAGTTGAAACTTTGGGGGCAACTTTGAAAGCGCCGGGATATTTCCAGCGTTCCGGTGAGGCGTTTCAATGGGAAGCTTTGAGCTGATGGAAAACTCTGAGTTTGTAGAAGCTTGGGCCGATAGGAAGCTTTGGCCGATAGGAAGCTCTAAGTCTGTGGAAGTAATGACGTTGACATCGCCAACTTACTTGTCTACGTGCGTCCACCTCTGGCCGGTACCGAAACTATCGCCGCAACCATCACCATCACCATCGCCACCACCATCACTATCACCACAAGAGACCACGAGCAGGCTAGGACCGAATGTGCACTCATTCTTCATAAATCGATGGGAAGCGGGCAGCGGATTCCCCTGGTAATACTGAGTCAAAGATCTGTTCTCCCTGAGATTCAATTGTCTACATTTTCTGCAGAATCTAAGGCTGCAATTGTCCACATTGTGATCGTGAGACATCGTGAGATTCTGTCGCAGAGGGCGTGAATTCTAAAGACTTGGCATTTGATTATTCATCTACACTTTAAACACAGCCACGTACTGCTCCTTAGTTCTGATTATACCTTTATCGTGCTTAATCGTGGTGGATGTTGAGATCAACTTGGGCCGTCCACACGCCAGATTTTCCCGCCAAAGTTTACGCACGTGCTGTTATCGTAGCAGTGACAGCTCTCCCGGCACAACCGCTTTCCCGGCATCAGCTATATCATGATTCAGGCATCACTGCCACCTACTACCACTCTCCAGTGGCATCATTTCGTCAGCTGCACCGCAATATCTGCAAATATGATGAGATCTCCACTTATTATTATGGATACGTCAAGCCTCCGGCATTTCGAGAATATCATGAAGGGAGATACGGTAGGTGATTATCTTGCACAGTGCTTAGTGCTGGTAGTGGAGAGACAAATCTAATGTTGTAACAGAGGAACTCGTGAACATATCTTCAAAATTACCCGTCTTCGGCCTACTATCAGAAGTAGCAGCTTGCCTTCGTATATATTCCAATATTCAAGTGATGTTGTAAGAGCAAGAGAGTCTGCACCAAAATCATGAGAAGGAGGACGAGAGAATACGCCCAAGTAAAAGAATGATGGAGGGAGCAGTAATAAAATTGGCTGAAATGTACATCAATCGGATATGCAGTGCTTAGTGGTTACTTTTGGGACGAAATGGACACAGCAGTAGGTGCGGTAGTCTGATCTTTCCTCGCAGTGCATAAAGTCAGGAATAGATAGAGTCCGTTGGCATTGCGCGCCAAGCTGCTTTCCAAAGCTCGCTCTACTCAACCTTCCGATAGCTCGGAAGAGGCGTTTCCGCGTTTGAGCCGCTTCCCCGCACCACTAGCATAGATCATCATCCGAACCGCTTAAAATATGTTGCATGCCCACCCATACTTTAATCCATAGCATCTTGTCACTAGGGACTTTAGCTCTTCATCGGGATGGATCTCTGGCTCTCCAACTCACCAGGCCTATATCGGTAGTGTTTGCTGCATCTCCCTTCCTCCTACACTCTTTGCCGCGGATTTCCTTTCCGAGATCCTCCGTGCACTGTTCGCCGCTGTAGTATATGTAAGTTCCCTTGCTCTGCTTCCGCGGCACTCCCAGATTCTGTTCGCTAACGAATTGGCTTCTTCGTTCCCGGGAACGCCAGCACTGAGTGTTGAGAGTAAAAGAGAAGGAATGAAGAAGCTCAATTGTCTATCGATACAAGAGAAGAAAAACAGTAGACTTATATACAGAGAAAAGAGCATACTCGGCGAAGCAGAGTATCACAACCGAAGCCACCGGGCTAAATCTCATGCCAACACTGAGCACAGACCAACCGGCAAGGGCCATCACTTGTCCCCCCCATGGGTAACCTCTGTCATTGCTATTGTCATTTTTATTGTCGGCGAGAGCATGATTTCCACGACAGCTCCAACCTCCGGCCAATGACTAAAGCTTACTACGCCCACTCTCCATCGGTGACATCGCAGGGGCGGTTGGTCTTCACGACTAATTGCAAACTACGCATTCCGATGTCATGGTTGGAATGTACCAAGAAATGTAACATTCATATCTGTGAGATAGTGAAGGTGGCTTACCTCCGTTATTGAGTTAGGGCTGCTTTAGGGGTCAGTGGCGTCTTTGGAGACTCGAGCGGGTGACACAGGTGGAGAATGTTTTTGCAGCTAAGTTTCTCCACCGGATAAACTCTGCCCGCACCACCGGTGCCGATGACCTCCAGTGTTCTGATTCTTTCGTATACAGACGACCTAGAGTATTTCGTTAGAATAGACAGTCATCGTCTTTCTTTCATCGCAACATGATGTTACGCATCCCCTAACGGAGTTAACGTGGCGTTTACCACCTTCTACCACCGTTCAATGTCGTCGCCATATACTTCATTAATACTCGCATTTTTGCTATTCTAATGCTGCACAACAAATAAAATCACTCATGAAGCCTACACTCCAGTAGTCATTCCATGATGTATCTACGACTAGGTATAGCTCCTGAATGACAATGGCATTGTAAATCAAATCCGTAGGCATGTATAATAACTATTAGAATCGGAACAAGCCGAGTTCGGAAGTTTGAATAATGTGAAAGATTGAGTGCCGTGATATGCAAAGCACAGAACATGTTTGCAAAGATGTATAAATTATGTCGACAATAAACCCCAAAAACTTCAAATCTTTCCCCGCAACATCAAAAATCCAATCACGCAAAGATCAACCATCATTATCTCACTTCAATTAGCAGTTCCTTCCACTCAACCTGTTCTGTTAAGTTATCGTCGAAGGTTATATACCCATCTTCCTTCGCAGCAGTATGCCATTGACCCGGGACTTTTTCTGGTGGCGAACCCCTCCCCGCTTTCTTGACTCCGCTAATCTTCCACCGTGTATCATAGAAGCCACAAGATATTGGCTGCACGTATTTATGGCAGACAGGACATGCACAGAGGTGTTCGTCGGCAAAGAAGTCGAAATTTCTTTTCCCCCATTGGTGGATTATTCGACCTTTCAAATGGGATACGCAGGCAGTATTTTCGCAGTGGCCTATGAATGTTAAAATTCTCGAGGAACCCGAGTTGTGATAACATTCTGGGCTACCTTCGAGATTCACACCCCGACCAACATGTCTCCATTTTGGAGCTGCGGCGGAGAATTGTCGCTTTTCGATGGCTCCTTCTTTTGGATCGATAAACTGACCGTGGCTCACTACCGGCCTGATAGCAGAACAAGTTCCGCGGAGGAACATCGCCGGATGTAGTCTTCTTTTCTCGTCCTCGTCGTCGGACATTTTTGCAAAAATCGAAGCTGAATATTCTCCATGTTAACATTCATGAGATGAAATCAATGAGAAGAAGGGGAATCGGGCACTCTATGTAGAGTGAATGCAGAAAGATTAAAACAAAACAATGAACGAGAAGACTTACGTTAAACGTAGAATAGACAAGAATTGGTTTTCTAGATCAACGTAAAGTCAAATGTGGGTGGGGTCTGACGGATATTTATTCCAAGCTCTATCAAAGTTTGCAGCAGCGAACTAATTTTAGAGAATGCGGGGCACGGTAACGGAGGCGAGCCTTTTAATGTACATCCACACACTGTTTCAAAAAATATGAAAATCGTGTGGCACTTTCTGTAATCGCGCAACCGGTACACGAGGAGCGTCCAATTGCATTAATGCAACTTCACGTAGCGCTCAAGCCTGTGTGAAGCTACGTACAAATCGCAATCTAATTGGCAGAAGTCGGTGTCGGCTAGTTGTGGTGGGGTGCGACCGGCACCACAAAAGGAATGTGGAACTACTGAGAGAGAATTCGATCAAAGATAGATCGCTTCTGAATACGAATGGGATTCCGGTAGCTTAGAATTGACGTAAAAATCAATCGGGGTTGGGAACTCGATGCGTATGAGTAACTAGGTACGATCTCCATGATAAATAATAAAACATATTCCAATATTCTGGCGAGGTAAGCCAGTAGCATTTAGAATAGTGTTCCTCCGTATCATCTTCGTTAGATTCGATGTACGAAGTTGGACCAAAACTTCATCGAAGCGACTATCAATCGCGGAGCCGCAAAAATTTACTGCGGATAAGAGATGCACGTAATATAAGCCCACTGTAGCCCGAGGATTTTGTCTCCTGTATATATCTCAAGTCCTTCTCGTCTCTCCGTACCTTAAGTCTATCCATACACACTGCTCTCTCCATATCGTAACATCTCAGTGCACATTGTAGTCATAGAGAAGCTTGATTGTATCTACCTAGTCGACGTCCAGAGGGCCGTATAAGTACGATCTCCCGTATGCTTATTCATACACACACTTACCTGCGGCGCGTCACCCTGGGTCCTGATACAAGCCAATAGAAACAATATTCTCACATAAGCCAATATGCTCATACAAGGCTGTAACAGACTATCCATAACATTCTGTTACGAATGTAAAGCGGACGAAGTCTATTCTACTATCTAAGGAGAAGCTCTGTCTTTATATACATGAGAGCCTGGAACACCATGGAGGTCCATGGAAGCTCATGATTGCAAATACCAGTGTCGGTGGCGGTGGCGAGTGAAAACTCGTGGATGAGTCTACGACTGTGAGCCCGTAGCCTGTGAGTCAATTCGGCGATGTCAGTATAGGTGACTTCCTTACAGATCATATAGTAATACATTCAGATCTTGATAGACTGAGTGATAGCTAATGATCTTTGTAATCGCCGATCACTGGTGAATATAGCGTTCCGTAGATGTATCGCCATTCTGAAACGCTCTTTGTTACAGGTAAGAGGTATCTGGAGCGATTGCGGGGGTCTTGGGGGTGGGAACTCGTTCTCTTAATCAATTCATGACTGAGGTAGATGACAACCGTGGTGGAGTCTGGGATATGCACTTGGTTCGATATCAGAGGCTATGAGACATAAAATGCAAGCCTTGTTACTGAGCACGATATGGTTTTTGAAGCACGCACAGAACCGCTGTACGAAAGAGGTATACAATAGAGTAATAATTGTAGAACATTCGAACTCTGAACCGCTTTCAAAGTTCACGCGAACTTGGCAAAGCACCGTGAACTTTCAAGCTTTGCTCCACTCCCGCAGGGTCGCTCCTTTCACAGATTTTTGCAGCCTTTCCGGTGAACTTTCCTTCTAAGTATGCGTGCTCTACTAAGTATAAGCGAGTGCAGTTGTCCAAGTTCGCTTTCCCGCTTACCTCTAGAACTCCTTAAGTGAGCCACTGCTACTATAGAACCCCTTAAACTCCTCATCGTATAATTCAACCGCATTTCCATGCAGAGCGGAAGCTACACACCGAGCCGCCACCGACTAATGTGCGGTTGTAGGAGATGGGGGCAGCGGCAACACCAGAGTTTCGTCCTGTGCCCGATAGATAGATCATTATCTGCTGGTGAATTCGCAAGAATTATACCGCGAAGAATTCGTGGTGGATTAGAATAAGTATAATAAGCATGACACAGTTAAACGGTCAACGTTGGGGGAATCTACAGGTGGGGAATGTATCGCGGACCCTAAACTTATTAGTTGGAGAGAGACTGTGTCCACGTTATCTACCCGAACGAAGGTCTAGCCATCAAATCGAATTTGAATCTCGACCCGAACGTACAGCCCAAACATCAAGAGAATCATACCTGGATGGAGTGGGAGCTTAAAGGTTGAGGAGATTTTAACAGGAAAGATCCAAAACAAGATCGGTATGCTACATCTCTCAGAGGCAAGATCAACCCAGTTCACAGCGGGAGTAAGCAATAGCCGAATTTGATAGGTGATCGCAGTCCCTGTACCCCAATGAGGCGGGATGATGACTACCGACGATTACCATGATACCGACAGTACGAGAGTTAACCGGCAGTAAGAGATGATCTCGGATATCAATACTGGATTTGTGGAGCTAACGCACAAGGGCTCGGGAGTGAGCGACCACGATGTATTATCCATGGTAAGATTGTCAATTTATAGGAAAATTTAACACCGTCAACCGTCAACGCAGTAGAGCTCTGTCCACCGCTGCCGAGTGGCAACAGACGAACTATGCTCGATCGATGATAAGCGTCGGTTATGATTGTTGGGAAGCTACCATACATGACGGGAGTCAAGACGAGACACGATATGGTTTACAATTTTCACTATGAACCTTACGAATTCCGACTATGACTTATATTGATATACTACTTGGTAATAGCCCATACAAGTGGTTATAAGTTTGGGAATAGATGATCGGATGCTTGATGGGTTCGGAAGTGGAGTTTAGAGGACGGCGTCAATTTTGAACGTTTCCTTCTTGTTGTTGACCTTCTCTTCTCCTCTTTGTATACTTGCCCGGTATGAATAGAGTCCGCACGGGTTTCAACTACCTCTAGAGACGTTTCAGGGAGTGGAGTTTCCTCGTTCGCCGGATCAACTAAGTGGCTACCAAGTCGTACAGATTGGTTGCAGAACTTATAGCTTTGTACCAATCCGTACGCAGGTCAATTGTGTACTTGCTTCTTTCCTTCCATCTCTTGGAAGGGTGTCACAGCCCAGGAGGACTGCGCCAAATTAGATGGATAATGTAATGGCGACGTGGTTATGGTTTCCGCAGCCGGCATGCCGGCATGTGAAACGTCTAGTGCCGGTTAACCGCAACTCTATATAGACGACTTGCAATGAGTCATAGCTCTTTAGCAATAGAGTTACTTACATACCTTGAGGCTATTACATATACTATCAATCGGATCTACGTGTACAACTGTATCTTCTTGATACAATTCAGGGCCGTACAAAATGATAAGTAACTGTAGCGGCGTTACACACTACCAAATCGTGCAATACTCCATATTTCGACAGTCCCCCAACACCCCAACAATATCTCAACAGCCTATTGCATCGTCTTCGGATTGATTCTATGTCATTCAGTAGGAGGAATTTTTGACTCTGGATATAAGCAACAAACATCAAAAGGGATTTGACTTCAACGTCCAACACTGTACACAATCAAAACAGGTTACCATAGCTATCCAAAATATGCTAAAATATAAGCAGAACCGTGAGGAAGTCGCCTGTATTTGACCCGGCAAGAACGGGTACCCAAGTGTTGAGCAAGAGAAAGCAAGTATAAAACAACAAACTGTCGACACTTCTCAAAGCCGCTTTAGACGTTATAATATACCTAACTAACCCTTCTAGAAACACCAGAAAATATGCCACGAGGGTTGCATTTGATAAGACTCCATCCATCCAGCTTGCTTATGGCGTTGGAGATCACTTTGTTCTGTTGGCGTGTGGCCTCGTTTATTACTCCATTGAGCTGGTTTATGGCGTCTGAGGTTACTCTGCCCAGATGTCTCGTAGTATCTGAGAAAAATGGCATCATCTATTCAGAAAAGAAGTGTTAACTTATTATAACAGAACAATCAATGTTCTGAACCGTCCGCGGTGGACCAGTCTAGACTGGAACAGTCCGGGTTTAGTCCAGTTCAGTGCGGGGTCTTTTTAGACTGGACTGGGATCAGTCTAGCATTTCATCAGACCGGTTCAGACTCATTCTAGACTGGCTTGGACTTCGTTGCAGGGTTAGGATTGATCTTGCAGGAATCGGGTTGATAATGGGATTAATTTGCCCATTTGGACTGGAAACTCATACAATACTGGACATAATCGTCTATTTGTGCGTGTTCGCAGCTTAAAAGTGGGGAAGAATCGTGATTTTGTAGGCCGCCTGCTAGGAGTTATACCGAATCTAGCTAAGTAACATTAGCAGAAAATGGACTGGTACAGTCCAGTACAGTCCAGCGCAAGACTTCCAGTCTTTGGTCCGGTTCAGTCCGTCCTCTGCTGGATTGATCTGTACTGATCCCGATATGAGACCGGGTCCGTACGGACTGTTGAGAACATTGAGAACAATGTGGACATGTTATGGGTCCCGCACGTATGATGGCCGCCAATGTCTTACGCTATCCCTGTGTGGGGGCGGGTAAGGGATTCGGGTGAGTCACAACGAGACCGGGCTTGCCGCTTGCCCAAGGCTACTGGGGGAGTAGCCCGGCTGAAAACATAAACCTAACGAGTTGGGTCGAGCGAGATTTATCCGACGAACTTGACAATAGTATACATATTTATGCGATGAGCCCGAGAACGGCACACATGGAAAAAAAAGCAATTCAATTGCAAACAAATAAGCCTAGTGACGTCCACTACATTTCAATCACTTGTCCTTAGTAATTGGCGTGAGTCGGCTCGCGCATGGGTAACAAGCTGGAGCGTGTTCAATTTATGACAAGAGAGGGCTCGTAAAAGCTCGTGTTGAGAGCAATCAACAAACAGAATGAATGATGCTGATTGCGTACAAATAGAGAATTAGATGGGCATAAATAAGAAAGAAATCATACCTAGAGCGAACCCAAGGTTCACGGAGAAATAGGCACCGTACCGCCCACGGCTAAGTTCAGTGCCAGCTTCAGTCATAACAGCCTCCGGACTAAGCTCCGACCGCCGTCGGGCTAAATCCTTAGCCAACAGCTCGAGCTTCCAGGGTTGGGGACTCGAGTCGACTCGGCTCACGCCTATCAGTACTTGTCCTCAGGCTTACTGCTACTTATGTTAGGAGCTACATTGTCTTCTGATGTATCAAGTCCATAAAGCATTTCTATTTTCTCATCAGATAACCCCAATAATAGCACATGCTTGGGCACATCGTATAACAGGCTCGTCGTGATTCGCTCAAATCCTTCAGCCGCCTTAAACATCTCGCTACAGATCACCATTGGCATCTGTGGCGACTTATTCAACATCGGTAGTACATTTCTGTTGGGCGGATTTCGACTGTAATCATCACGTGGCTTTGGGTTAGGGTTGAGGGCGGAGCCGCATTCACTTTTCTTCTTGTGTACCTGTCAAATAGATGAATAGACAAGTCAATATCCGCCATCACCAATTTGGCAGCTGCACCATAAGTCGCCGTACGCTTCCCTCTACGCCAGGATTAGCCCAAAAATTTCGCCACGAGGCTTCAAGCCTTCCAAGAAATCCACCAAAACAAAATCACTACTATCGAGACCCCTAATGAGTTATATAAAATCGCAATAAAAATGACAGTAAACATCAACATAACTAAAGAAAATAGCGTGCGCGAATAATATTCGGTATATCCGTGACGAACTTCAGCGCCCTCCACAGAACATTACAGCCTACATCCTCAGCATCCCGATCATGGTTCGCCACGAAGTTGTAGTTCCTCTGGTACACATAACCTCCCTCAACCCGCGAGCTTCCGGATGTCGGCATTTGATATGCATATTCTCTATCAATCCGCGAGCTTTCGTATGTCGCCCCGGTGTTTTCGCGATAGAGATCATACGGCACACTCCCATCCATGCCGATCGCGCTAGTCTCAAGCTGGTAATTACCCATCAGCACTTTCTCTCTTTGCCTCTGGCTCTCTCGCCACTCGTTTGTCCAATCCGTATCAATCTGCCCCGAATCCAAGATCTTCTGTGTTACCATTGCCATGGCTTCCTTCGTCAATCTTGCTGTGCCTCCATAAAGGTGCTCCAGCAATCCCGGTGGCACAAGGAAAGTATCACGGAGCTTAACATAGCTCTGCCTGCCTATCGCCGGCGCATAAGGCGTTCCGGTCCTTACTGTCTCTAATATCTCACCTGTATCCGGATGCGGGTCTGATGGAGCAAGAGGCAGATGCTGTAGTCGTCGATATAGTTGACGTTGAGATGGGAATTTCTCAAGCAAGGAGGTGGACCCGAACGACGTAATCTATGACCCTATCAGTACCTGATCCATGCATAGTTGATAGTAGAGAGGTACGAACACCGCAAACCAGGGTGTTGGAGTGTTGTGTGAAAAGGACCAGGACGGGGTGGTTGAGGCGGCCAACTGGGGTGACGGTGTTTGTGGGATCGGTGGAGGGTAGCCAGAGGATAGTTCCAGGGTCGAGTTTGGGGTCTTTCAACGTTTGCGCTTTGTCGGGTGGAAGGGCCATGGTACTGGTGCTTGCTGTGGTGGAAATTTGATTGAGTTTTGATTTTCCGCCGGAAGAATCGTGCACTTATATGCTATTGCAGAATGTAGCAGCGGGGTGGCCACTGGTCACACGATAGACAATTCCAAGGTTATATTTAGCAATAGGGCGCCGATTGGCTTACCGCCATTCCTTCTTCCTTACCAGAATTCATCTGAATTTTCCAGTTGACAACACACGCCACTCTGCATGGCAGCTGCACCAATTGGATGCCTACTGCGAGAACCGATTGGCTGAGCTTACTTTCCTCCGTCCAGCATTGTTATGGCCCTTGTCAATTACTCTTCCAATTGAGTGCGTACACGCAGTAGTTGTAAGAAAATTAGAGAATGTATTTATGTAGTTAATAGTACTGGGTCTATGTACTACGTTAAAAATCTTGCCATTCAACCGGAAACTAAAATATCCAATCACAACAGACACACTCCATATCACTCACTACCCGCATCTATCAACAATGTTGCATATCTATATGGCTTTTTAGAAGTTGGAGTTCTATGGCTTACGCCCAGGTAGGACGTTCTTTAAGAGTGGATTATTCTAATCTATAATCTTACTCTATTCAAGCCTCTACTGTACCGAGAGCAATGCTTCAGACGTTACACGTCACAGTGCACTGTATGGTAGGAGCAAAAAGAGTTTTCGTTACAGTCACAGCAATGCCATATGAATAGCCTTTTGGCCGTCATAGCAGATGATATCGCTGGGTTAGGGTTGTTTCTGACATGAACCATAGTTGGCCAAGTTACCCATAGTTTTCACCAGCATCAAGCCTGTAGACTGCACGTTCTCGGCCCGTCGCAGGCAGGCCCGGTCAGTTCTATCCTGAAATTAGTCCGTCTAGCCTGTGGGGAACACTGATCTTCTCTATGTACCTTATGTCTCTATTCACCCGATTCTCCTCATATTGCAACAAATAAAGTCACATGTACAGGGAGATAACGCAACCTGACAGTAACCGGGGCTGAAACTCCAGGTGAGGCACAATGCACACAACTCTCTTGTATATAAACTGAGTCTTTCTACTTCACTTTTTACTCTGTACCATAGTCTATACACATAGTTCTCCCCATACTGCACGAAATCTGTTACTATATGGAGGGGCGAACCGTGTGCGTACATTCTATGCTATAGTGAAGAGAGAAGGAGAGAAGGAGAAGGACTCGGAATGTATAGTACAAAAGAGTGGCGATAGTTGCGCGGACTTTTGCCACCTTGCTACCGGATATGCAACAAAATCACGCGCATCGAGTTCGGGTGATTCTGGTGATGCTTCGCTCGCTACGGGAACATGCGAGCACTATTCATTGACTCGAAGCACTAGCTACTACTTCTCCCGCAATAACGTTGTACCTATGAACCTCAATCTACCTGGAATATAAAGTTTCTCAGGAATTTCTCGTTCCTGAGCCTCCCTTTGCTCAATCTCCATTCATCCCATATGTTCGCTTTTCATCCGTGTGGTGATATCCTCGATGGCCTGGAAGTATGTAGGAACTGAATCACTGGCAATGGAGAACAGCAGGTATTCCTGGGGACTCTGCCAGAGTAACTATGACCAATAAGTAGTTTCATCAAATGCATTCTTCCACCTCCTCCAACTCCAACGCAACCCAGAGCACGAGGTAGTACTGTATGGTACAAGTTGTGAGTAGTGCAGTAGGATACATCAGACGTCAAAATTTCTTTCTAAAATAGAGAGAACCTTAGTCTTCAGCCACAGAGGATCCCAACAAATTATTAATTGAGGTTACACACCAGCAGGTTCCCCAACCGATATTATCGTTAAACGTAGCCTAGAGGCTAGTCATGCCCAAAACAGTTATTCTGTTATCTGTAACCAAAACAATTTTACTAATTCGGTTACAGCGTAGACTAAGGCGCACAGTATCATGAACTGTCACTCAACTCGACAAGATTCAAATTTGTTGCATGTGCAGCTGCATCGTGAGCCTCACAGCTCAGGTCCGTTTGATATGCAGTTGGTGTATGAAGATATGCCTCAGGAGAGCGGCTCGTATCAGTACAGAGCGGCTCATATCAGTGCAAACGGATGAGCAAACGGAGATAGATATGGAGACGAATATGGCTGTGAATATGGGAAACAAGTCTGTATATATACAGGCCTTCTGGCCTCGAAAGATCTGTCAATCAACAAGTCAAAGAAGCATCCAAAGTAACAAAATTGGTACGAAGACAACTGATTGTATTCAGTAAGGCGAGACCTCGCTTTGGAGTAAAAGGCCGGTGCCAGCACGCACCATCACATACGATCTAAGATGATAATTAGCAGGATACAGTTGCTACTATATGAAAGGGGAGAACCGTGTGAATAGACTAAGGTACAAAGATAGGAGAGCAAAAAGACTCGAGATATATACAAGGCAGCTGGGTACCTTATGCCCTACCAGCTAGGTGCCTTGCCATCAGCTCAGCTGAAGCTCAGCTCGGTCAGGTCCATATGCAACGGTTGCACATATGGATTCGAGTGATAGTACGTGTAGAAGTGTAGGTAAGATTATGCTAGAGATCCATGACTCGTCGCAAGTCGACTATATATAGTTGCAGTCACTCAGCCGTAGACATCTCACGTGCCAGCACTGGGGACCCTAACCTTGACCGCCCTTATATCATACCCTCTTTAGATGCAGACCTCCTGGGCTACATACACCCGTAAAGGAAAGGAAAGGAATCAATCAATCAAACGTACCACGTACGTATTCGTACCAAATCCTACGACCGATCAGTACCACTCAAAGTGACCTTTTGATAGATCCAGTGCACAGAAAAACTCCATCTTTACTTAATATGTCTAAAGGTAGTAAAATCTGTACTGACGTCATGTATACTAATCTAGCATCGGATAAATTAAAGAAGCAAAGAGAAGAGAAGAGAAGAGAAACAACGAGAAGACAGCGCTTAATTGACTCTTATCTTCTGCCTCTCCCATATCTCCATGTCCAAACCCTTGTAGCATTCGACTATCCATTGCCGAATTCGTACAGGCCATCATCGTAATCTCGGTGAAATTCGGCGATCACCTCGTTAGCATCTGTCGTCGATCATAACTTCGGCTCTCGGCATCCATCATGGCTTCGGCTCTCGGCATCGATCGTAGCCATCAGCTATCTCCGTATATGACTTGTCGGTGACCTCCCGGGAGTGGTAGATCGACCTCCATTGCATCATGCATAGATGCTAATCCATAGGTCCATATCTATTCTGTAAGCATCTCCATAGGTGGTCATTCTTACCACATATTTATTCCAGCGTGCTCGCACTGTCACAAAGTTGCGTTGTACGGTATCTCAGTACCTGTCGGTAGTCCTCGGTAGCTAGCCATGCTGCCATTGACTTGCCGATGCTTCTTGACTCGGTAATCGTTAGTCAGTAATGTCTCAGTAGACTGCTTTTCGGTAATGGTCATTCAGAAGAGAGCGTCGTAGAACCCCGGTGGACTTCTCGCTAATCCTCTTGGTCGAATTCCCTCTGTAGGACTCGGTAGACTCTCGGTTGACCTATCGGTAAACCGCTCGGAAGATCGTTCGGTAGGCTCTCCGGTAGCCCATTTGGTATCTTCGTCGTCATCTGCCCACGACCTCCTTTTTTGGTGATTTCGGCTCGTAAGTGCTCATATTCGCACTCATTCGGCATGGATCCATGATATCAGTATGTTAGGTGTGCTTAACATCGTTAATTTCACTCTGGTCACTGGGTGTGCTTGTTGACTCCTATACCCAGGTGCGCCTGTTAACCCTTCTCCAGGTCCCGTTGTTGACTCTTCTCTAGGTGGACTTCTTGTACCTTCTCCAGGTGCAATTATCGAATCTTCATTGGGTACGCATATTGACACCCCTCCAGGGGCGCCTATCACCGATGGCCTTCTTTGCCAGTAAGTGGCACTTCACGTTGATTCATCCCGGAACTTCCGGCACGGTATTCTTCGAAAATCGTTGCCCCGCCAACGACTTATCTTATTAAACGGCAGCGCTCGGTGCCATATCGACTGATACATTGAGGTTCTAGCGGCAGTTGCTGATGTCATTAATAGTCATTGTAGCTCCGTAACTTGGGATCTCTGAATTAGAGTCGGGGTCATATTCGGCATTGTAATCTAGATCATTAGTTTTCGTGATTCGGTATCTGAATGTAGTAGTCGGGATTTTACTCGGTAGAGTCGTGCCACAGGGATATCGTATATTTGTATCTCTGCGTGTCCGCTCTCAATTGCTAGCCATGTAGATTGTCATCTAGCGTAAGGGTACTCTTAAAAATGCAGAATTTCACATAACCTTGTGCTTCACAATATAGGCAGTAGAACGATTGTCATCCATCTCCGGTCATCCGTCTCGAGAATGTACATGTTTAATCTCGTCTAGTCTAAACTTCGTAGTCTCCGCAGTAGCTCTTTGTAGCTCTTTGTAGCTCAAGAAAGATTGCTTCTCGCACACTCGTCGTAACATCTATCAGTGGTGGCGTCTAGCACACATGCATACGTGAACATCTCTGTCTTGCGGTGAGTTGACTCGCGATTTGGCCAAGTGGCTTCCTTGGCATTCGTAGTTGGGGCCTTGGAGCTGGAGGCTTACGGCCCCTATCCGCCGCCACCAGCCCCCATGCCGACGAGGAGGCCCAGGCTCGGTAATGATACTCGGCATCCTGGAGTATAGATTTCTCTTTCTTTTTTTCTATATAAGCCTGCTTTTATCTCTCTCTTTATACGGTAGACAATCACTTTTGTACGATACTTAATTCAACATTTCTACTTCGTACTCGATTAATCTCTACATAGTGCCTCTAAAATCATAGCATCTCGGCCCGTCAGACTATCGAGATTTCATCCCCTGAGATAGTATCTTAGGTGTTATACGCATTCTATTCGAGGTAATGTTTCTTGGGATTGTACGATTGTAAATTGCCATTCTAGCCCTTCTGAGTGCACTCATCCGGGACCCCTTCAGACTATCCCCCTCACTATCACCCAAGATATTTTACCACGATTACGCACCAAAGATGCCCATCTCTCCGACACTTTGACTAGGGTCTAGTTCCGTGGCATAGGTAACCCGGTGATGTTCTTTTATCCCCTGGAGCTACGTAATTGCCGGCAGAATGGACACAGGTTTAAGCCCGCATAGCAGGGCGCGGTATAGTTTTGCGGAGAAATATTGCTAGCTTTGTGGTCTATATAGCTCTGAGAGGCCTTAATTAGACATTTTATGTTGTTTCAAATACCTTATGAGTGGTTACACATTCTACATATCGACCTGTTGCTGTGGTGACGATTAATGCTTGGTCTTCGATAGACAGTGGTAAGATCAGGTGAGATTAATTAACGAATCTGTACCATTCTCGAATCTGCACTCATGTCGCCGAATCCTCGAACTGTCACGTCACCTAGAGTTAGGGTTTTAATGTTTACGCTGACGAAAGTATGACAAGCGTGGTGACAAATTCCAAGTTAATGCGACTTCAACACAGAGAGACGAGTGCAACTGCTTGCAAAAGGCGTGCAGATAGAGCATTACAAGCAAATTATTTACAAACCAAGTTGACAGTATTCAAGGTTTCGGTAGTTGTGCGTGCAATGCTAGATCAGCATGGCCCCGGTGCACCCGGAGGGCTCAAAGATGTCTTCGACATCATCGAAACGATGTATGTAGAATAAATCTCCCAATGGAATAATATGGGAACCACGTACTAGGTAATCAACAATGTACACCAACGCCATCGATACGCTCACCAGCGACATCGCGCTCTCCCGAAATCCCCACCATAGCTATCCTGTCTGTGAATTTTGAAATACATGCCATAGTACGACGCTGTGCACCGTATATCAAGTGTAATTAAGGAATGCCACTTACTGCGGCTCAGACTGAAGAGACAGTTCAACCCTGTAGCATTACATCAGTCACTTATCTGAGATCATAGAAGCAGCTTGTTGGGGGAATGCAAAGGGAAGCACTTCGGAGGGGTATATGTGGGACTGTGACTACAACGCCTGTCTGGCGGCCTGCAGCAAAGTCCGTGGGGTAGCCTTATGGTATCTCAAGCCCCAACACGCCGCAGTTTGGGGCCTCATCCCTTCGCTAACTCCAACTCTTACCAAGGCACCGCCTTCGAGTTCTGTTCTCTAGGTCGTTCGTGTATCTTGATACTACCATCCGGCTCGAGTCGAAGCGTACATTCCGCCCTGCTGAAGGTGAGGTGTCGGGCTCCAACCTTCAGGTACACTTGGCGGTGTTAGTTGCAAGCCAGAAATTTGAGGAGAGTAACTGTGCAAGTTACCCTTCGCAGAAAGGGATCAACCTGTTTATGGAAAATTGTTCAGCTTGACTGAGGGCTAGTGGAAGCGAATTGGTGGGCGGCAATCGACCGGCGGCTAGTGGGGGCGAGCCCATCGACCAGCGGCTGGCGGAGGCGAGCAATTTGGCCAATGAAAGGGACGGAGGAAGGTGGCCGAAACCTTGAGCTTGAGCCAAAGCGTGAGCTTGAGCTCGAGCGTGAGCCCGAACATCAGCATGGGCCAGAGCTTGACCTAGAGCTTGAGCTAGAGCTTAAGCTAGAGCCTGAGCATGAGCTCGAAGATTGAGCTAGAGCCTGAGCATGGGAGGGAATGGAGGAAGCCAGGAGCGAGGGAAGGGTATATAAGGGGAACGGAGCTGCAGTTGTTAGGCAAAGCAGCAGCTTCAGCTCAAATCCGCCCGCCCGCATCCCCGCATATGCTGCTGCTAGTTCTGCATGTTTTCGACTCTACACCCAGTGACTAGCATCCCGCCAAGAATAGGAGAGTCCAGGTGGAGCGGCGGCCGCAGCGGTGGCCTCCGCCCCCCCGAGGCGGCACCTCTGTTTATGCTTCGTTTACTGTTTCGTTTCGGTTTTTGCTTTCGTGCCTGTTCTGGCGCTGAAAATGTCTGTATATGATTAAATAAAGCACGTGCTGGGGAAGAGCGAGTCCACTAGGCCCCTGTGGGTGTGGCAGACCGACATCTATGATCTGCGTATCGGTGCCCTGCGCCAAAACAGAGGTTGAGTGAATGAGTATCGTTAGGCCCACAATGTGCATCATGCGTTTCAGCTGGTACCAAGATCAGGGCCCACACCTAACAAGTTTGTCGGCCAGGTATGTCTGCTTGCAAAAGCTTTATCCATGGTTATATCTTAGTGTCTTGGATCCGATTCGCCTTACAGAAAAGGAACCTTCCTTCAGCGCTTTATACCCATGATGTCTGCCTCATCAGTTTAATTTCTTACATTTTACCTTGGTTCCAATTTACCTTCAATAACTAACAAGCCCCACACCGCACTTCAGACCTCTACAGAATACATCTACACTTTAGTCGCTGGCAGAACTGTCCATCTCAGCGATGCGCAAATATCTATTAATCTTGGCTTCTCTCGGACTCATTATTACAGCCATTCCAGTCAGCATCGATAATAATACCATAACTGTTCTTCCCGAAGGTGTACAAATCACGGCGATCCCAATCTTTTGTGCACTCCAGCTAATTGGACTGACATCGCCCTATTCTTCGTGATCAACTACTTCGCACATGCCGCAACTGTCAAATCACTTTTTGGAGCAAAATTCGAGTATATATTATGGCATGGCATAATAGCATAGTTGTATCCATTCTCTGGTATTCCTCGGAGTATAGATGCTATTCTGGAACATGCTGTGTTCGAGAAATGCAAGATCAAACGTGCGACCCGTGCAGGGGCCCTCTGTGTTGTCGTCCGCTCGAGGGACTGAGAGGATACGCTGGTGGATGAGCCAAATACCAGCGAACCGCGAGAAAGGTCAGTTCAATGTTACCGACCGTCCATGCGATCTGAGTAAGTACTTATTCTCTCAGTACAAAGAAAATCACAACAACAAATTTTGGGTCTCCCCAGCCAGAGCTAAACGTTGAAATATTGATGCCAAAATACGAAACGTTCATGGGTGTGTGAATTACCTAAGGGTTACACAGTAGGGATTTTGCCGATTCATGCGATAGTACATGCTAAGAACGGAAAAGATATTCAAATATCAGCATCTTACAACGCAGTAAAAATCATTGTCACCATTGTTCAAACGGTTTCGTCTGCAATAACAGTGTATCGAGCACGCGGAGACCAGATCCAGAGGTACGGCATTGCCGCATTTGGGCTCACAATTCTCCCATATGCGATGATGTCTTTCGTAAACCTCGTTGGCAACCTTGCAATCCCAACTTATGAGACTATATTTTGTTAGATCACCGAGAATGACAGAAGATAAGCGGCGTGGCGCGAGGTTTGATGGAGTCATCGGGAAGGCCGATAGGCTACATGCTACCCATACTGATTCAGTCTCCATGGTTCTAAGTACCAATGTCATGGATACGTTATACTCTAACTTTAAGATGAGATCAGTCTTGGCTAGACTTTGCTTGTCCTTATACCGTTTATTGTGGTATATATCATGACAGGCTTGGAACCGGCCAAAATCACGATGGCTCAGCAACAGTGGACGTGGCTTTGGCTGGGCATGCGGTTATTATAGGTCTCGGCTATGCCTGGAAAGAGGACTACCTCGAAAACCGCACCCGAAACAACCACAAACCTAAGAGGCAGTATCTGTAGTCGAGTAGCTTCTTTAATTTGTTCGTTGTGCCGGTTCTCTGTTCAGTGGTAGCTATTGGTGTATTTGTTGTTCAGTGGTAGCTATTGGTGTATTTGTTACCATCGGTTTGATGATAAAGGACTATGGCACATGCCGAATTCTCTGGAAGGTGTCTATCGAAGGGTTTGAGTATGGTGGGCAAGTGCTAACGCCGGGAAACTAGTTGACGTACATGGTCACTACGCTGTTTGATTTCGTGTAGCCGCGGCGATGGGCGGCAATAGTCAGCCAGAAATAACCGAACACGAAATAAAAAACTGTACGATATCATACGGGATGTGCTCTTCGTCCGCCATGATATATCTGATATCCATTCAAGCCAATTTTACCGAGCTCATTCCGCATCATATCCGACGAAAACGGTTGGTTTCACTATCGTCTTCCGCGCTGGTACTCTGTTGAGTTGTGTGATGCAGATGGAGACTCCTAATCTAACTTAAGGTAGAAGAATCTGTGCTTTATATACAATGGGAGTGCGGGAATCCCGTCGGTCTCCGGAGGCGGCCAAGGGTGGTGATCGGAGTGGCGAGTGGAGAGTGGCAAAGTGGCGGGTACTAAGAGTGAGAACTGTGCCAGGGTATAGCAGCGAGTCCAAATAACTCCCCGAGATCTCTCCAGACCTCGTTCTAAGCCAACGACTTTGGGAGGCCAATCTAGACCTTATTCTACGCTATATAGCAACTCCTAAAAACAAGATAAGAATGCGTCCATCATAAATATCACTGCGATGCAGAAATTTTCCATGATAACTACATAAAATTGGGTACTCAATAGAAGTAGCCATCTTTTGGCCTTCCGGGTATACATGACCTAAGACTTAGTCCCGCGAGACTCAGGTGGCGTATGTGCTATAGTAACCTATGCCCTCGTTCACCTCCGGTCTCAGATTTACGATTTCACTAATATGGAGTGAGCGGTTGTGGATAAACAGCCGTTACTAACTGCCCGCTCGATATGACATCCGCACCAATCGGAGACGCCCGTATCACCAGCCTGACATCCCCGGGGGCACGCTAATATGACAAGGATCTTTCCTGTGAGAGATATCCCAATGTGCAAACTTAATGCAAACACAACCCCAATCCCGGCAAAAACACAGTAACACTTAGCTTCGAAACTCCGGTACACCAACATCTAAGCGAACTCCCGATAACACCAAGAATCGTGCGAACTCCACAAAAAACCGCTACGCCGCCCCTCCCGTCCTACCTACCGATGTATCAGGCGCTCAATCCAGGACAGAGTGCGCTTGTTCTTGTCCTCTGCCTCCCTCCTATCATGCTCTTGAACCTCCGCCGCCATCCACGGAACCCACGGTGCAAAAAGTCTGCTAACCTGAAGCGGTGTGTAATTCTCCTCCTCATTGTCATCGCTCTCATCGTCCGAGCGCCCGCCGCACTCAATGATCTCGCCGCCGCAATAGTCCTGGCCAAGCGATCGGTAGAGCGCCTGTGCTTCTAGCGGTGGATCCGGCTCGTAGTAGCAGTTGACAGTTGTAGGTATCGCAGGAATGGGGGGGAGCGTCGCCTCATACTGTCTCAAAAGTGCCACGTCGGTGCCGGGAAACATAACGTCCAGCTTGTACGCCTTCCACGTGCGCGTCATGGGTAGTGAAACTAAGACGGGAGTCAGCGCAACCCAGCATGGAATGCGATCCGCCCACGGCTCGCGCTGCCCACTCGGTCCGATGTATGTAGGGGAGAGACGACGCGGGAAAGCCGAGGGTGCAGTAGCCGGTGGGACAGGGACATGGCGGTTCTGTTTCCACGCAGGTTGGGCGAGAAGCCATGCCTCGGCGTTCTCGAACTCGGGGCAATCGTGTTTTGTGTTGGAGTATGCCGGCATCGGGTATGCGGTGATGAGGAGGGAAGCGCTGCCGGAGCGCATGTCGAAAGTGGTGGATAGTACGAGCGCGGAGTGCTGGTTTTGTCTGCCATTGCTCAGGGTAGTGAGTGCGGACGCACTAAGTGCTGAACCTGGTCCAGCGATGGTGGCAGGGAAGCGCAGCTTGATGACTTCGCCGACTTTGGGGACGATTCCGTCACGATCGAAGCGGCGGACGATGAAGACTGATGAGGAGGTGGGGGGGTTGGTGAAGTTAGGCGTGTTGTCGGACATTGTGCTGAGTGTTGGAGTGGTGGAGTGCTGACGTTGTGGCGATCGTTTCACCGGGTAAACGCGCTGAGTAAATAATCTGATCACGGCTAAACTTATGTACAACGCTATGCTAGAGACCACAATATCATCCATTCTCGTAATATCTGAATCTCCACACAAACCTGAATAAGACACGGCGGAGAACTTGTATAATGGCTGTATTTTTTTACCCTTGAATCGGAAACGCTGCACCAGGACAACTATGACGTCAGTGTCACAGGCAGCCACCATATCTAATCTTATCTCCATCTTATCATTTCCTATCTTAGACCAAATAAAGGTGAGGTTTAAAGTTTTGTAAGCTCCCTCTAGAAGATTCACCCTGTATTCTCTAGACATTGTTCCCCTTGGTTTCATCGGGCTGTACATTGAGACATATAAAGAGAGATTCATAGCGCTGGCTACACCACCGCAAGAATCATTCCATCACACACTAAGACGCAGCGCGTGGCACCCGGTCGTTCCCAAATCTACTAACGTTCCAGCGGTTAGTAAAACTGTTCCCCATTACTGAAATGATGCAAACGGGTTAGAAAGGTTGAGAGGGTTGCAAACTGCTTTCAGTGAAATCAACCGTCCCGCCAGCCGCGCGCTTGGTGCGGTACCTGTCTCCTTGCTAGCCTCTGGTTTGAGTGGAGCTTCGCTCCAGGTGTGATTTGTTTCTTATTCATGTCTATCTTATTCTCTGTTTGTATGATAAACAATCAGCATCTTTAATTCCTTTTGTTGATTGCTCTCAACACTACCTGTTGCATGATTCAGGGCTAGAAGGTTGAGAGCGGAAGGTTAGAATTCCCGAGGAAAAGCCTCCTGAAAATGGCTGCCTACGCGCCCTTCAATTCTCAGCTTTGTTTCTATTGCTGGACCCGGCAGAAGCTTAATATAATAAACCTGCAAAACTTCTGCCGTTGCTCAAACTCCCGAACTGCTAGATGCTGTGTAACCCACTAGATGCTGTGAAAACTATGGGGGCCATCATTTATTCCTACCACCATTACTCGCCCTATTAGACTCCTAAACCTTTAAACCCCCCAAATACCTCAATCCTGTGTAATCCGCCCGAAGCTGCATGCCGCACAACCTTTCAGAACCCCTGACCCTCTCTAAGCCGCCAGCCCAGTATAACATTCTCATGGAATCCCATCATTACCGATCGAACTGTTGCTCAGAGTCTCAGGCTGCCCGAGCCCCGGGAATGACCGTTAAACACTCTAACCTGATCGAAGCCTGCACACTTCGGCTTAAGTATGAAAACCAAACCATTGTTTCGTGGTAGCAATGTACAGCTGACAGTGTACTCAAGTAGGTAATTGAAGGCCCACTATGGTTGTGTAAGCGTTAGCCGACAAAAATGAATGATGCTCTGCAACAAGACAAATCAGAAAGAGCAAGAGAGACCTTGGCTGTGTATGTCAGCAGTCTAATGCACATTACAAGTATCAAGGATCAAGATTGGCTACTCTAACTTCTAAAGTATCTGAACTTGAGGGAGGGATGAGAGAAAGTATGAGATCTCAATTCCAGAGACGGAAGGAAGAAAAGAGTAAATAGGCGAGGCATCCCAAACGTTTGTCCGGAGCGGTCGGATGTCTACCCAAACCCGGGTCTACGATTTGTCGGACGGAGAACTTTTGGACTAGGAGACTACTGGGTATTACGAGTGTAAAGCGGAAGAAGTCTATTGAGTTATCTAAGGGAGAATCTCTATCTTTATATACAAGAGTGCATGGAGCTCGGTAGAATTCTATAGAAGTCTATAGATTGGAAATATTAGGTGTTACTGGTGTACATGTGCCGGAGACACGTTACAGGTCTGATACACAGTGCTGCTGCAGGGGCCGATGCCTCCTGTATATATCTCGAGTCTATCTCCTTCTCTCTTCTCTGTACCATAGAATACACGCATACGGTTCTCCCCAACTTCCATATCGTAACACCAGGTGTTGCATAAATAGATCTCAGCTCTCATTCGGGCTGACTAGGCTAGCTCTCATACGGGCTAACGGAGATGGCTCTAATACGGGCTGACGGAGTTCAGCCGTCTCTACATTTAGATGAGTACGTACATGTTCGTACCGTATATATATGGCCTTGTGGCCCTCTTAGAAAGTACAATTAAGCTTCTAGCAATCAGTATTTCAACACAAGGTGTTATGATATGGAAGTTGGGGAGAACCGTGAGCGTGTATGCTATGGTACAGAGAAGAGAGAAGGAGAAAGACTCGAGATATGTACAGGAGGCATCGGCCCCTGCAGCAGCACCGTGTATCAGATGTCTCCGGTATAAGTACACCTGTAACACCGGGACGGAGCCGGTGGCGAATGACAAGTCGTGTATGAGTCTACCAGTATGAGTCCGCAGCTTGTGAGTCAATTTGGTGACTTCCAGTGTATCCGCGACTTCCTTCCAGGCCATATAGTTACACCAGGCCCGCATGTAAGCCGAGTGATGGCTGAGTGAACCGAGTGAAGTAGCGGTGACTGACCTTTACTCCAATTTTTGCTCATCCACACCTGTTACTAGGTTCCTACGCCTAGTATTGGGTTATCAGAGTTGTATGCTATATATAATCCGTTACGAAATGAGTGGTTTTTAATTGAAAGAACCCCGAGATAAGGGTGCGGTAACTTCCGCCAGGCCTGCTAGATCACCGCTCCGGGCCCTAGGTGTCTCTACCCATACCCCGCCCTGGACGACGATGTGGGCTTGAAAGACTGGCGGCCACCCGGACTATTGGAACGGGCGCGAGTTAGAGTGATGGGGCGAAGCTCCTTTCCTCATTGAAAGTCCTTTGGGCTTGGCGGTGATGTGCATTAACGAGAGGGGCCATTGATCATACTAGCGGAAGGAATTATTCAACATCCACTTGGCATAAGTATGGGGTACGTAGGCATGCAGGGAAGCCGCAGGAAAACTTTGAAGTATAGTAAGGTGGAATCCGTAACGGAAAAGTAAACGAGATTTTCTAGGGCGATATCCGTGAAGCAGCCAGCTCTGAAAGGTTCTTTTGTTTGTTTTAATCATACTGTATTCACTCTAATTAGAGTATGACAGGACCTAATACCCCCTCCGCCTCCGGGCGAGCCGGCTAGATGGCGGAGCTCCCCCCCCGCTACCCTTCGTCCCCATTGACAAATG
>Ga0307512_10001785_pt1 | contig 29237 bp, 33 predicted proteins | sample 14_EM_MG_FD_200267 | JGI IMG/M metagenome (GOLD analysis project Ga0307512, IMG submission 200267) | Populus trichocarpa ectomycorrhiza microbial communities from riparian zone in the Pacific Northwest, United States - 14_EM | ecosystem: Host-associated > Plants > Roots > Unclassified | place... | reverse complement strand
CAACCACCATGACCGGTACAGTACTACAAGCCACTGTCAGGGAAGTGACTTTTGCTATCTATCTTCATGGAGACCTTTTGGGTCCTACCTGTATACCGGGAGAGTGGGCATCTTTCGAAACCTTATTGAAGCACGTTCTTGATGCCAGAATCCAAAAAAAGGGACCGGTAACTCTAAGCCGATTTTGGACGATGGGATTTAGTTCCGAGGACCTTCGGGAGCAGATTCTGGGCGCCAGGCCGAAAAGTGAACCCCTGTCATTGCCGGCGGCACCAAGAAAATCTGGACGCTACGGTCTCAGAAGGAAGAATGCGTCCGGTCAGCCATATCTAAGCATAACATCACCAGGAGGTAGTACTGCAGTGGATGACTATGTGGATATCCCTGGCACTGTAGTTTTGCGCTTCCTTTGTCATCGAGCTCTGGGTATTTTAGTGACCTTCAGTATGTCCATTATTGGTAAAATTTAGGCTTGCATTTGCTCAATACTGTACTGGAATAGTCAAGATTAACTTGAGCAAAGTGACTATCCGGATTGATTGTCCGAAGTCATGATGTAGCTTCTTCTCAGGACTGGACGAGTCATATCGCATGCTCCAGTTGTTGAACGCTTCAATCCTCAGGGCACTTTCTTCTTCTCGATATGCGAGAATATTAACCGCAGATATATGATTTCCTATTGAAGTACCACCTATATGAATCTACTACTGCGATAAATGTTCGAACTTCGAATCCCTCCCAACAATTTTACTAGTGATTATTAAAATTAACCATAAAGAGAGTAGAATATTCATCTTCACATGCCACGAGTGGCGCCAATGGCAAACGGAGACCACAGAAACAAAAATTGCGCTCCAAATTTACAATTTTTTATATTATACTTACTGAGGATATTCATACAGTGATCATTATCATAACAGAACCAATTAGACAACAAAGCCAAAAACGCCGCCGCACCTCTAAAGACTATTATGTATCTACATCCTACCACATCCCCTCTAAAACTCACTCCTGAGTCCCAAAATCTCAATCCCCAACCCAGCATGGCCATTAATATTAATAAAATTGCCTCTCGTCAGCTTCCCCGACGTCTTAATCGCGCTCGCAACCTCAAACGCAATCCTTCCCGGCGGAGGGCAGGGAAAAGTCGGGGACTCATCAACACCTGTCGACACTTCGCCGGGGCCAAAGACGAATCCATGGATATGTTTCCCGTTCCTAGTAGTGTAGCTCTCCCTATTCGGGTCGGTCGTAAACGTCGCCAACACCGTGTCCCTAGCCGGCTTATTAAAGAACGTACTCTCTTCGCCGACAACACCGGTTTGTCTCTTCAACTGCCACACGTTGAAATACCCCGCGGGAATCGTCGAGAGGTCGCCCCCGTCACGCTCGCCATCAGTCACGAACTGGAATTTGCATTGCTTGTTCTGTTGGCCGCGTGGGAAGTCGAAGATGGCGAGTGTGGACTCCTCGATGGCCCGGTTGTCCTGGAAGGTCCAGCCGACACGGAGCACGTTGGCAGAGAGTTTGCTAGCTCCCGTGAGCTCGTTGACTGCGATGTTGCGAGCGGTGAGGAGTGCATTGCCGGTTGAGAGTTTGGCGGGGCATATAATGGATTCAGAGCCGGAGGGGGTGCGGCAACTAGGAGGGATGGATAGGCCGGGGATAAAGTCGAGGCCGCCGGTCTTGCCGCTTGATTGAGGGGTGGGAATTGAAAGGGCTACAGAGGCAAGGCAAAGTATGATTGAAAAAGTGAACTGCATGGTGATGGTGTATTGAGAAAAACGAAGGAGCTCTAGGATATATGTGTGAAACTGGACTGAAGTGATGGATCTGTGGATCTGATGAAGCAGCATGAATGAGCGATTCAGTTGGATTTATATACTTCAGAATTGCACTTCGATTCTTTGGCCCATTCGGCACAGCCTAGACAGAACCCGTTTTGTTGGTTCCTTGGTGGTAGGACCGAACCAAGATTGCGTAGAATAAGCACATGGATCATAGGGCTGAGCGCCACAATAGTAAGCTTAAAATATTAATGATCTATTTTCACGTATGGCGGTGCAAATTAGTTTCGAACTTATGCATCCGAGTGGGTAGTGCGGCTCAGCAACGAGGGAAAGTACCTATTTCAAATTGGAAGAGACAAATCTCTGCATCAGGTATATTTCTGCTTTCAAATAAATATAAACCTGCAGAGACGTCTTCGGGATTCCTCGTCTAACACCTGAAACACTTAAATACCAACAGAATCGCACTTCACGCAGCTATAATGATTTGGCTGTTGACGAAGTTCAAAGTAGATATCCTAGAGGGGGTTCTCGTTCGTGCGCCACAAAATCCCACAGTATGTCCGCTTAGCGGTAGCGAATCTCATATCTCATTCAGCTTCAAAAAGCAATATTAATTGCTAGATACTTTAATTCTCGGTCTAGATCTACGGCTGCTGATCTTGAAACCACAAAGGCTTCATTCGTTTCCTATGTGACAAAGGAGTTTCTTTGTTCATTAGAATGTATCTTGCGCTGTACGAAGGTTGCCGGAAGAGAGCAATCTGGAAACGGTATCATAAAGCGGGCTAATGTTCGCGCAAGGGATTTTGCACAAAGGCTTTGCAGCAGTTGATTACCTGGTAACATTCCGGACTAACGCCTGCAAGCCCGACAACTTGGAGTTTAGGTAGAGTTGCCTTAACGATAGTGATCTGCAATCCGGTAAGCTAATGTTTAGCGCTATTGGAAAACTCTATCAACACTGTCGCTCGCCCCGTGAAGCACGAAACTTAGAGGCGCCTCTAGCTCTTATAAGAGATCTCTTGGTGTATGAATATACATAATAGATGGGCCAATTCGGCATACTACAAGGGCCGAATCAGTTATAACTCGAGCTCCTGTGTTACCTAATTCACCAACTACTCTACCGGGAACTTTCTAACTAATATGTACACCGCAGCTTTCAGCTCACGACTCATGTTTCATCAGCTCGAGCTGACTAGCGGTTGTGGAGGTACCGGTGTCACACTGCTTTTCTGTGAGCACAAACCAGCGGATGGCGGTGTAGGCGCTCGCATGCCCATGTAAGCACTTAATAGTGAAGCCTACAATACGGGAATGGTTTAACTAAGAAGTGTGGCTTGGGATATTAGGGAAGCGAACTCGCCGACAAGGTGTCGTTAGTTACCGGTGCTTGCGGTTGATAAGTCACCTCACTAGAAAGATGTTTCGGGGGTGACTATAACTCGGGTTCTACTAGTAGCAAGACGAGTCTGTGACATTCTGTTTCCTTTCTTCAGCTTGCAATTGAAGTTTGCAATGTCATTCATCTACCCGAGATGAAACTTTAAGACCCAGAGTCCCCTCCAATAATCAGAAAGTTTTTTAGCATGATTCGATCAATAAGTAGAAATGTTACCCAATCCGGTTTTTGCAAGCATGCACAACTCGAAAAAAGAAATTTTTATCCAGGGCCATCACCTGTCTCAAAATCTCCTCCCAGTACTATCACGGTCCAATTAACTATACAAGTAGAAGAATAGAAATTACATCGCCAGCTGCTCAGTCCATTCACGATTGAAACCCGAATCCTACCAACCTTACCATCCCAAACTTGTCCAGGATGGTGACGAGCAAAAGAATGGGTGAGATCTACTACAGGTTTTGAGCCAGCACAGTGGTGTTTACAGTACTAACCTTGGATTTCAAGGCCAAGTGTTTACAGCACTTCAACCTCGTTGTTTACAACACGGATCTTGGGTTTAGATCCCTTGGTGTTTACAGCACCGTCCTTGAGTTTCGAACCCAGGAGTTCTTGAGCACCTTTAGTTGGCGTTTATACCACCGGATAAGCTAGGCGTCTGTTCTTGTTCATTAGAATAATAATGGACATCCAAAACAAAGGTTCAATGATCCGGGATAGCCTGGTGGAGGGTACTCTAGTCACGTTGAACTATATTTTTGCTGACGCCGTATCCAAACCAATAGCCCCGGAGTATGATACACGGCGGGGGAAAAAAATGTACAACTGCAAAAGAATGAACGCTGCAGGTTTTGAGCTTTGGTGTACAACACCGGCCTTGGGTTTTGAACCCGAGTGTTTCCCGCACCCGAATCTGGCGTTTGTAGCACCATATATTACCAGATAAGCTAGGCGTCTGTCCTTGTTTATTGGGGCGGCGGTAACAGCGTTGACAGCTATATTTTGCTGACGCCGCACCCAACCGCTCAAGTAGCTATTGCCCCAGTGTATGATGCAGGCAGAGGGAAAAGTGTATAGAGCAAAGAATGAGCGTTACAGGTTTTCGCCTTTGTGTTTACAGCACGGACCTTAGGTTTCGAACAGAAGTGTTTACACCACCATATGCTGCCAGATGAGCTATACATCTGTCCTTATTTATTGGCTCTCCATGTCCGAGGCTAGTCAAGGTTCCAAAAATCCGTGGGAACAACCTGACGAAGGGTAGCCTGTAGCATACCACGGAGAAAAATTGCACAGACAAAAAGAAAGGACATTATGTACTTCGAACCTTGGAAGCCATGGTGTTACAGCACAAACCTTAGGTTTCGAACCTATGTGTCTACAGCATTTGAAGCTGGCGTTTATATCACCATACGAGCGAGTATCAATTCTTGTTTATCTGTTATAATAGCCATCCAGCGCAATTTTTAATAATGCGTGGTCACAACCCGGCCCCGGACCATAGACAGGCAATATTTCGTTGGCGCATATCCAAGCCGTTTGACAGGCCCCGGAGTAAAGTGCGCCACGAAGGGAAAGGGCGTGCATACCTTCTGCAAAGAGGCTAAAAGAATAGACGTTATAGGTTAGGCCATGGTGTTTACAGCACCTGCCTTGGGTTTTGAACCCAAGTGTTTACAGCCTGACTATGGGTTTCGAACCCTTGAACCCTTGGTGTTTGCAGCACCAGCTAGGTAGGCTATGGATCAGTCCCTATTTACTGAAAAATTTAGGTCCTGATAGCCCGTCACATGACCGGTAACAACCCGGAATGAATAGTGTCAGAATTGTGCACCCTACGCAAGCGCACATTCACTTATGCACAATCTTAATCATAAGACTCAGCTTGCATTCAAACCTCTCGATCGAACATGAACATGCCTACAAGTACGCAAGGTATCCATCAACAAACCCAATCAACAAAAGAGAATCCCCCACAAAAGCGCGCGCTATTTACAATCCCCCCTTTGGAATTCCCTACTTCCTCAGCCCATACGACTTCGTCGCCCAATCACCCGCATACACGATCAAATCCTCGGGCTTGTAATCGTGGCGGCCACTCAGGTAGCTATCGATGATCTTCTTAGTGCCTTCCGCGTACCTCTTCTGCGCATCGATCGTAGTTCCGGACCTGTCTTGTATTAGCCAACCAATCCAAAACCCTCAGTATCGGGGAACTTGCATATGAGGAACCATGGCGTTACCGCCTCCATAGATGTTTCTCGCATATCTGAGAACATGGTCCTCGGGCGCGGGCTGGGGGAACCAAACATCGCCTCCATAACCGCGGAGGTGTCCGCTCTTGAGTGCAGCAGCAACATCCTCCTTCACCACAATTGCGCCACGAGCAGTGTTAACGAGCCACGACCCCTTCTTCATCTTCGAGATCAGCTCCTTGTTGAACAGACCCTTGGTGGACTCGTGAAGCGGGCAGTTAATAGTGACAACATCACACTGTCCGAGCATTTCCTCGAGCGAGTCAACGCGGCGACACCCGATCTCTGCCTCGACCTCGGGCTTAAGTGGCTGGTAGTCGTAGTATAGGAGTTCCTTGCAGTCGAAAGCTTTTAGACGGCGGAGCACACGCTCTCCGATTCGACCAACGGCGACAGTGCCGACGACTTTGTTCTCGAGGTCGTACGAGTCCTTGGCGACGGCGGCAACATTCCAGTCGCCGGCAATGATCTGTTCGTGTGCGGGGACGAAGTTGCGGACGAGGGTGAGGATCGTCATAACGACGTGTTCAGCAACAGAGACGACGTTAGAACCAGTAACTTCTGCGACGGTGATACCGCCGTTTGTCTTGTTAGCGGCGTTGAGGTCAATGTGGTCCGAGCCGATTCCGGCGGTCACGGCGAGTTTAAGCTTCTTGGCTTTTGCGAGACGCTCGGCGGTGAGGTAGCCGGGGTGGAAGCTGTGGATGTCAGCGGGAGAGGGGGGAGGGAGAGGAGGGGTGGTACGGGGTGGTGATGATGATCTCGGCGTCGACGAGCTCTTGGTCGAATTTAGAGTTCTCGCCTTCTTTGTCGGAGGTGGTTACGAGGGTGTGGCCTTGCGACTCAAGCCATTCGCGGAGGCCGAGCTCGTTCTCGGTTGTGCCGAGGAGGCCGGGAACTTGTTCGGCGTGGACACCACCCTGTGAGAGCGGTTAGGATCGGTTATGTAGGGGAGGGGAGGAGAGCTTACGTCATAGAGAACTGCGAGGACTTTGACCTGCGGGTTGAAGGTTTACGTTAGTCTTTGGATGCCAGAAAGGCGGCCGGTCATCAACGAAGTGGTGCGGAGAGCGGGTGTGGCCCGCAGCGAGGAGCGGAGAAGGGAGGGCGCAAGTACCATGATTGCTATCTAGAGAGGAGATAATAGAAGAATAGGTGAGGTCTGTGCAGAGTTGGTTGGTTAGTAAGATCGAAGTGGGGAGTAATTGAGTCTGTGGAGATGCATGACGTATGACGGCATTGTCAATGCAGCCATGAAGGGAGCAGAACAAACATGCGATGGCGAGAGGGTTTGGAGCAGGGCTTACTTACTCGACTTTGTCTGTGTTGAGGTGTTGGGACGTGGAGTCGGATCTCTGGAGGGAAGCTTCCCGCCTTATAAGACCTGTGGACTCTTCCCCCACCTGCCCTCCCCCACCCGTCGTACGTAGGCGTTGGCTGCGGCAATTGTCTTGCGGATTTGGATCACGACACAGCTGCTGCCTCCCGCCGGGGAAGCGTCGGATGTGGATCAGAGACCAACCCTGCACCCCATTCGGGCAAGGCGTGCGCAGGGATCGTCGGGTTCCTCGCAGACGCCACCACGCCTCCAAGCCCTCGAACCGGCCTGGGGGTAGACATTGCATTGCAGTGTGCTTCAATGCGTCTTGTCTCATCGCAAACAATATATCCATCTGTCCGTAATGGAGAGCTCGAAGTGCTTCCTCGAATCAACCCCACCTCCCCTAGTTACCCCGCGATCTCCGGCTAAGTGGCGTGCATTAATTAAACGCCCAACAAGGCTTGCCAGGGTTCCTGGACTCCTGGTGTCCCCGCACATCTAGGAACGGCCGGCGGGACGATGCACGAGCACAGCGAGTCTGCAACCGCGCGGGGATGTCGGAAATCACCAGCCACCGCGTCAACATCCCACACCTGGGTACAGCGGCGAGTGGACGGATGGATAAGATTAGATTAATGCCTCCTCAAGGGTACAAAATATCACTCACTCAGGGTTGTGTACCTGGGTGGAGCTTCCTAGCCTTACTGTTAGCTCGCGGGTCAGCCTTCTTAGTTTCACAGAGCGGTATCTCCCCGCGGCTACCGCAAGGCCCCATCTCGAGCTAGGACAACGAGAATAGTGCGTAGTGCAGCTTGTATGTAGCTCCCCGCGACCTTCGCCATAAGTGATCCCGCATGTGGCGGCATTATGTGCCGTACAATCTCTCGGGGAAGCGACGGGGCAGAGGCGAGAAGATTCAGAGTTGCTTGATATCATGGCCGAGGTACTACCACGTGTTATTGCTTTGTGGGTTGCCGCGTCGTCCCACCATCGCCGCGTCTACCCTTCAACCTTCTCACTTTCTTTCCATTCTTCCGAAAGCAACCTTCCCCCAATTCAACATACATGATCCCATAGCCCAGGTACTCGTTTTGAAAGTCCAACTTCCTCTATTCTTGTGGTGTCGAAACTCGTTTTGCCGGCATTGATAACACAAAAACATCGGTGCGGAAACGACTATAACGAGTTGGCAAACTCGATGTTTTACATTCAACACTAGTTCTCTTCATCCGTCTCAGAGATCGTCACGGGGAAATATTAACACAGCTAGTCGGCTCACTACGAGCCTTAGTTCTCTACACTCACACATATACTATCACTCGGACTCGGATCCTCGTGTGCAACCGTATCCTCCTAATTACCATCCCAGCGGTACGCGGTAGTACATGCCGGTACCAGCCTTACAACTGTATCCAGTGATAGTGACGAACAATACAATCAATGGATCATATTCGTCGAATATTCTAGATATTTACGCAGTGAAGGGTAATTTTGTTGCAGTACACCCGGATATTTCCAAGTCAGGCCAGTACTGCTCCCATGGCCAAAGAATATACAAGTGAACCCAGGCACTCTTAGAGAATGTTAGTATTCCCGCACAAATTGGCCGACACTCCTAGCTGCTCCTAGGAGCTCTTAGAATTGGCACTAGCACTCCTAGGTGCTCCCGATGGCTACTGGAAGGGTCCGATTACCTCCCAAATTTGCCAATTGTAGGATTATTCACCGACAACTCTCAGACACTTCCAGAGACTTCCGGTGCTAGTTTGTCTGGCGGCTTGGCGGGATTTTGGCGGTAGCCCCAGCGACCAAAAGCCGGATGACAGACTATTCCGGTGGCTAAATTACATTTTACTGATGTGCCGATTACACTTTTTACTTTGTTCTTTTTATTATATCTGTTCAAAACCCGCTGTCAGCTAGCAATTATTCTTGGTTTTGGCTGTTGACAGTACAAACTCTAGTGACTATCCAAATTACGGTGGCTTTAGCGATGGTTAATGGCCTAAGTAGTTGTCAACCTGCGGTGGCTCTAGCGATGGTTAATGGCCGAAGTGGTTGTTAACCCAACTTACGGTAATTAACCTGCAGGCGGCGCCTGCATTGCCACTCCAAAGGCCTGTGCCGAGTATGTGCGGAATATCCCTCGCATAGTATACTAGTATAGTTTCAGGATGCTGCAGATGCAAGGTAAGATACTGGACGCGATATGACTACAACTTGATGTTACCCTGATGCCTACCCTCATTACCAAAATATACCCCGCAAACTCCTCATCCAACCTCCTCCCCTCCTTCTCCTCCCTCCCCAATAATGTCAACCCCCAAAAAAACCCTCCAAGACATCTTCCCCAAAACAACCCACATTTTCTCTCCCCCGCACACCTCCCTCGACCTATTCCTCCCCCATTCCCCATCCCCACCTCACAAAACCTACGTCCACTTCCACGGCGGCGGTCTCGTAAGAGGAACCCGTGGCTTCTCCCTCCCAGAGCAGATCCTCACCGCCCTCCTTCAAAACTCCTGGGCGGTAGTATCCGCAGACTATAGCCTCCTCCCGCAAGGAACGGCCGCCGATATCCTCGCCGATCTTTTGGCGCTAGAAACATGGCTTCTCACAAACCCCGAAATCGATGTTAATAACATCGCGGTAGGCGGCCGTAGCGCGGGGGGGTATGTAGCATCCCTTGCGGCCGGGAATTGGACAAAGGTTAGGCCAAAAGCGGTGCTGGATTTGTTTGGGATGGTGGATTTGGCTGGGGAGTACTGGACGCAGAAGAAGAGTGGGGCGCCGATGATTCATGGGTGCGAGACGGAGGGGCTGAAGGAGGAACAGTTTGCAGAGTTGCTGGGGAGTGAGGAGGTGAAGAGTTTTGCAGAGATTGTGATAGGCCTAGGAGGAGAGAGAAGCTTGTTCTTTCTTTGGTCTATTAAAGAAGGTATCCCCTCTTAACCCCACCCAAACTGGAAGATGCGGCTACTGACAAGGGAGGCAATTTTTTGGACTTCCTATTAGGACGGCATGAGAGTCAGTGGGGACGGAATACTGTGCCTGAGGGGGAGGAGTGGAGGTATTTACCCGTGCAACTGGTGGAGAGGGGAGGGTTCCCGCCGACGTTTGTGGTGCATGGGGATGCGGATGATCTGGTACTGATTAAAGACTCGGAGGTGTTTGTGGAGGCGTTGAAGAGGAAGGGGGTGAAGGTGGAATTTAGGATTATTGTTGGGGGAGGACATGGGTCGTTTCCGCTTGATCAGCAGGAGGTGGTATATGCAGAGGCGGCGAAGTTTGTGATGAACACCGTGGGGTGAAGGGTGGACTTGTTCGGTCGGAGTAATCTAGAGCGGCCTTTCTCTAACGCTATATCGAGAGTGATAATGCGGTACTTGGTAGTAGCGGACTCCAGAGTCTCTTTTAGCATTGCCTCGTTCAAGTCGCTACAGTTCATCATGTTGCCGGAGTGAGTAGCGGTAGGTGGTGGTAGTGTGAAGGAGTAGGTCTATTTCGGGGATCTACGGAGGCCATTAAGGACCCACCCCGCCATGATATGGAGTGGCAAGCGTCGAGTGGGTGCTTAGCGAGTTAACAATCTCTCAGGCCACGAGTTAACTATTTCTCAGGCCACTGAGACTTATGCTAACAGCTAAGGTTATTAACCACCGTGCAGGCCACCGTACTAATTTTGTGTGGTACATCGCGAATTTGGCCAGGTCACTTTCCCGCTTTCACTGGCACGAACGCCTGGAATCAATTGTTATCTTCCAGACGCCTTTGAAATCACTGCGATATTTCCAGCTTTCAGGAGGATGATCAGCATCGTCGAACTCTGGGCCGCTTTCAAAGTTTGGGTGAACTTTCCAGCTTTCCTCCGCTCTCGTAGCGTATCTTCTTTCATCGCCGGTCTCCTTTTGCAGCCCTTTGCAGCCTTTTGCAGTGTATCGCCATTTGCATCCAGTCTCCTTTCGCACCGTATAATGTGCAATACTGTACCGAGCACGATGCTTCGGATGTCACGCGTCACAAATGCCCCGTCGAAAGAGATTTTATTCGAGTTTCCGCCCACTCTTGGGTATTCAGTATTGAATAAATCCGTCACAACCAAAAATCTCGTCCGAACCATCGTGCTTGCTACAGTAGGTCTCATTTCAAATCTACCCTGGGCGTGATTGCATATACAGCTGTAGCAAATTCACTATCTATCTATCTGTATATTGACAGCGAGTCTAGGTTCACCGGCAGCTGGCTGGAGACAGTTCTTAATTATAGGCAGGGGTCGCAAAAGCCCCAGACTATGATTTGTCGTCCTGGGGGTTTTAGACTGGGACTGTAGGAGCTGGCAGTCTTCTGAGTGATGAATACATGATGCGAGTGATGCAGTCGTGACCGAGTGATATCCGATATGCCTCCCAACCGTGTCTATGGTACATAATCCGCATTATAGCCTACTTAGTTGATGATCTATAGATTGGAGAGCCTAAATCACTATGTCTCAATTGAAATAACTGCGTAACTACAGGTGAACCAGTAACCTCGTGTTGCGAAAAAAGAAGTCTTCTGCCCCACACAGAATACATCTTTTCGACACGTCAGAAGTTTGCCGGAGAATGGACCTTAGGTTTTCTGGGGCCCGCTCCACACTACCCTAACTCCTGCTCTCTCCCTCAACCCTGATAGTTTCACCAACGTTACCAATGTATTCTTCAACAGCGACAACAATGGTCAATCATCTTTCTCTTCTCTTTAGTAGGTGACTGCTGACTTATACCAGCTGCTAGGAGTTAAAATCCCATGAGATGCGGAGCTCAGAAATTCTCCCCACACCTCACGCACCGATCTTTCACTTACTTTCATTCACATCGCCCTTCGCTTTTACAACCATAATATGCTGCACCAACTCGTTAATTCTGCTTCATTGATGTTGGCTATTGAAGACGCTGATGACAACGACAAGACTCTATTCGGCCGTGGCGTTAATTGCACCCATCGACGGTACACGGCCGAACAAAACCGACAGATTGAGGCGGAACTCTCGCCTAATTATCGAACAGCAAAATCAAATACAGGGGATGATGGGTGTGGCTCTAAAATTTCGATCTCGAAGACGATGTGGGGTACGGAGGCATTCCTAACCCCTGACTTTGATCAGGAAACGACCTAATGGAAGATGCCTCGGAAGAGGATGTGGTCGGCACTGCAGTTGCTATCTTGATCATAATCTAGAGAGGGTTACAAAGGTGAAAATCTACTAAGACCTCGAAGTAGCTGAGACTGCAGTACTCAGTGCTTTGATCACGAAGAACCCGGAGATGACTCTCGGGAAAGCCAGGTTTTATGGGTTGTAGCGAAGGCTCTTAGAGAAGTTATTGCAGCATGCCATGATTTGAGGGTCTGAAGTGTTGCTTGACAGGTGTTCCTTATATGACCCAAGTTGTTTAATGTGGTCCTTGATGAATACCATGACCACTGTCGACTGTTCAAGTCAGCTTAACGAGGTTTTCACCAGGAATGGCCTTCCCGATAGCCATACTTATGCTTTTCTTCATTGAGATGGTATGGCGTGTCACATCATAGTAGATAACATTGTGTGTGAATGTGAGGCTGCAGGACTCGAGGAAGACCTGAATATGCTTATATAGACCGATATACAATCAGACATCCCCGACATATTGAATGTAATCAATAGTACGGTCATGAGCAAGGGAAAGGATGCTGCGCAGCGTAAGCTGGGGTGGGATGCGTTCAGAAAGATGAAGATGTGTCTCTCGGGATATCCCGAATGATCGCAGAGTGTCAGAAACAGTACGAAAACTGCGAGGAAAGCTGCAAGCAAATCTCCAATGACGTGTTTTTAGACGAAGATGAAATTTTCTAGTTTGACTGTTAAGATATTATTCCATGTCCAACACCGTCAAATAGAACTTCATTACTTGAATATGTCGTAATGCCATCCCGGCTTTGCGTTGATGGGGTTAGGATTTTGGTGAAGCCCAAGGTAAAGTCACTTCGAGCACTAACCCTCTTTACCTCACTTCCACCATCACCACGAATTGACGACTCTGACGACTACGACAACTACTACACACCACTGCTGCAAAATCTCTACTCTGAGAAATTGCAATGTCTCACGAAGGCGTTAATTTCGGTGTCGGCGGCGGAGGTGTGGGTGGTGCGGAGGGAGGCGGTCTTGGAAGTGTCAGTTCAAGCTTGGGGGAGGTTGGTAATTGCAGAGTCAGTTCGTTGCAGAAACTGGGACCATGGGGATTCTATGGACTCAGCACGGGGCTGGCTGGTGAGGAGCAGGAGGAGGACATGGAGTTGAAAGAGGTGGTAGGCTTTGGGGTGTTCGTTTGCATGCGCGTATGCGTTGATTCCGTGTGTAAGATGAAAACGGGTTGGGAATTCCTTCAAAACCTAGCTCCGTGTAGTGATTGCAAAGATAGATCTAAGTAACCACAGGTCTGGGATTGCACTAAGAAATCCTGTGATTTTCTCCAAAATTCAATATCACTGAACAACCAGTCTATAGAGAGAAGATTAAAAGTATAGAGTGATATATAACTCCAAGAGCTACATGCCAATAAAAAAGTCAACTCAATCGGACATGTTTGGGGAAGCTGCAAATGAGAGTGAGAGCCTGTAAATCACAGCTGGCGGATTTTTGACCATCTCATACCCTCCTGTTTCTCCACTAAGTGGGAATTGAATTGGCTGGGAACACTGTCAGGGTATCTAGTGCATACAAGCTGTGATTTTCAGCCAGTCTTGGCATATTTGGGCTAGTGATTGTCAAGGCAGGTAGTATCTCTAGATTCCGAGAGTTGTAGGCACTCTTTAAGTATACAACACTGGCAAAGTTCGTTCCATGAACATTCGAAAACTCTCTAGAAACTGCCAAGCCACCCTCGAACAGTCTCTTAGCATGCTAAAGATACTTTGGCAGAATGGGCACTCAATTCTAACCAGAATTGGTGCAGAAATTGAGGAGGGCAGGTAGCATTCCTCCCTGCCCAACTTACACCCCCATAGCTTCACCAATTCACGGTCGAATTCGAAGCCCTTAGGCACAGAATAGCTCTACTATATTTACATGGATTTTGCGTTATCAATAGCTAGATATAGACACTGGCTGTAGACTGGTAGGGGGTCCGCGAGGGGGAGGGGTAACCTTGATGAAGACCTCTATAGTTCAAGGAAATGAAAGTGAAGCACGAGGTGGGAGAGATTCCCCAAGCGAAGTGAGATACCCTTGATGTCAGACAACACCAAACTGTATCCAATGTGCCTGAAACTGGATCTGAACTTCATAAGGAAAAATCCCGCCTTGAATGCTTTTCCACCAACTATAACCTCTCCTAGAGCCCTCACAGAAAATTGCCACGCTACTTTTTGAATTTTTTGAGAAGGAGAACACATCCTCAACAGAATGAAGCAACTTCCGCAAAGATCTCATCAAAGCGCACGATGCAATGCATCTATTTAGCGTCTGTAACGGACTTCTCTTGTCAGATTTGTTCAAGAAATAATTTGACCTACACCAGATTGTTATTTTCTTGGTGTCTGGCGCCAAACTGTTGGCAAACACGGCAGGATTGACTGGTGGATCATCCGCATCGCAGATGCATCAATATGCAAGATAAAGATCAAAGACCTAAAGTGCACCATCAGCGACCTAGATAGAAGGGAACTCACCTTTAAAAACGAGGCCAGACTTGTAGCAAGGTACCTGCACCTCCATTACCCCGATCTTCAAGTCTTAATTTGGTCGATCCGGCCCTAAGTGCGGTCAATATCTCAACCAGAGTTACTTCCTATGGTTATTAGGTTGCGGGAGGACGGGCTGACAAAAGTAGATACCCGAGGATTACTATGTACTGGCCTGAGTCATGAAAAAGAGTCTTGAGTTGTACAATCTTATCGAATCTTATCTGTCCACCATGCAAAGGATAGAACACCTTCACCACAGAAGCTCCACATGGGAAAGAATGCTGATTGGCGAGCGTTTAAGTGTGCTCTTTGGTCACGAACTGCTACAATTGTATCATACCTAGACATGAGTTTTAGTGAATCGCGTTCTCAAATTATGAATGAATCACCCTAATGCATGCCCAGACCTAGTTTGCCTCACATGAAAGTATTGATTAGAAATTGTAACTGTGAAAGGTTTCCGGCTTCCGGATATACTAAGAGCTGGGCTGATCTGATACGAGATCAACCACAAGGAGAAATCCCACATCAACCGTTCTTTGCTATACGTTATCGCTACTGAGTCCACCGTCCTACAGGTCTGGGTGTCCATGGGACTGAGAGGAGTGACAGGGTGGATAACTGCTACATAGAAAGGATATTTTCAAGCCTTCAACTTTGGTCAATAGGACAGTTACACAACAACGTCTGGTTGGCTCAGTTGGTAGAGCGTCGGTCTCATAGATTCTCTCTGTGACCATCACATCAGTAGATGGATATCCGAAGATCGCGAGTTCGATCCTCGCACCGGACATTTTGTTCATTTTTGCTGTTTGGATGGCTATTTGGGATGTGGGGATGGCTGGTGGGAAGACAACATGAGAACGGAAGAGTAAGATGTTGGTATGGCGGTTATTGAGGCCATCGTGATGATGGATCGACCGTTCGGAACGAAATGCCAGATGACAATGACGACGGTGGATGGAGATATGAGGGATGCTTTTGCTGGTAATTGATTGGAATGGTAAATCCCAACTTGGGCTCTGGAGCCGTATTTACTGTACAACTGCGCTCGAAATCCAGCTGCTTCCTTTTGCCTCTGGCAAGCCGAGCTTGCAACGAGAAAATCTACGAACGAGAGCACTGTATAACGGCCTATTGCAATGACGGACATTGTATGTGACTTAGAGAGATTCTACGTGAGGGTGTGCATACTGTACTGACGTATGAGGTCGGAACATCTATGGAGGAAGGCTTACGGGAACAAGGTAAGTACTACGGAGGTCTAGAAGGTACTGGGGAGAATGGTGAAAAATGTTCACGTTAAATACCTATCACTTGTGTCATATCGATTTAGTTCATTCCCCTACACATCATTTCACTCGATTCATAAACATCGCCGATTGTTTTGAGGAGGGCCATTCTCATCTGTTGGTGCAGTAGAGTACACTGCGCAACTTCATAGATTATCACCCAGATGAAGGAAGTTCGTGCTGTTACTTTGGATGCTAGAAAGACTTTGTTGATTGACTGATCTATCTCGTATATGTACAATCTCCCATATGCGTACGCGTATACACTATCTGACATGAGACGCATCACCCTGATCCTGATGCATATCCTCATATAAGCCACCATCTTCATACAAGCCTTCATTCTCATACAGGCCATCAAACGGTGGCTGAGACTCACGATCCAAGTACACATGCAATACGTGCTTCCCATGGAACGTTGTTTCTATCAATGCTCTAATTCAGCACAGCTTTCACTTGCTCACGCAGTATTTATTCAGTGAGTTCTACGCAATTGTGACGGATCATACGCATATGCCAACATAACTGCAAAGCAGGATGTGGCACGACCGCCCCAACAGTCAGTAAGTGTCGGTTTAGTTCAGATATACCGTACGATACATGCACTCATTTGAGATCGCCAAAGCTCTTTTCGCATAAACAGGTCTATATTTGTAACCAGGTGATACCAAAGACGATAGTCACATCACCCGTGCTCTCCGTAACTACTACCTCAAGTCACCGCACTGCCCCTAAGTTACCAGAGTGGCTTCCCCCGCAACTAAACAAACGCTGGCAGTCTCCCAATCTTGTCCCCGTTACCTCGCTCCGCAATAAGTACAGCCAATACCAGCAGGCCCGGCAGCAGCAGCAGCAAGCAGCGGAGCAAGCCTAAGCGACATCTAGGATGTCCCTGACAAGCACCTACACAACAGACCCGGCTTCGGAAGGATGCGAGAAACCCTAGCCCTCGCCCACAGCTTTTCCCCAATCAGGGCGCTACGAGTGGAGGTGGTAATGACGCCACAATATAGGATTAAGGAGAGGCTTTGGGGCGGCAGGAGAATGCTAGCCCGCCCCCACAGACTCAGCAGCAGCAACAGCATTATACACCTCCTCTGGGGAGTATTGAGATGCTAATGCGACCTAAGAGGGGCGCGAGCAGAGGCAGATCTCTATATATGGGTGCAGGAATGCCATAGGCTGATGGAGCGGAGGGTGAGTACGTCGCATCAGGAGGCAATGAGGCGCGACAGCGTTGGGATGCAAAATGGCCCGATGGGAAGACTACCTTATCAGTGATTTGGTGCATGCTACGTAATGGCGGGGGGGTGCGACGATGATTTTGAGCGAGCGCTGCTGTAGATTTGGGCAGTTATGAACTTGTTGTAGTGATATATTTGTTTTTCTTTCTGCGCAGCATTGGTGGGTACCAGTGTAACAAAGCAGGAATTATTGAGTGCTCCATGGGTTCCGTTTGCTGAGAAGCAGCGTTGACTGACGAAACACAGGGTAACTCCCCATCACTTGTAACCCTCACGTTTACCTGCCGCTCCGATCACCTCTCCGCTCTGGAAGCACTCCGCAACCACCAAAACCTACTCGAACGTCCCTGCAGTCTTTCACCATTTCTAATATAACACCAGAATCAGACCTCCCAATTCCGTCCGTCAATCTGCAACTGCCGGCCTCTGAACCGCCCGCCTCCGGCGATCCTCCCCCAAAGGGCAGGAGGCGAAGGTCATCTTCAGTGCGGCTCACAGAGAACCCCCTCTTCCTCCCTCACCCAGACCGCAGCAAGCCGATGGCGCAGGACTCGCGGAATATCGAGAATCAGGAGCGGGGCGGCAATGCAGCGGGTAGCAACCATGCCCCCCCTATGGGGATCTTGAGGATCGATACCAGCCGGATAAGGGAGAAAGAGGAGCCGGTGATTGCGTCACCGAACGGAGAGAGCGGTGGCGCGCAGGCGGGGCCTGGCAATGGCGGCGGCAGCCAAGGACAGAGTCCTGGGCTGTTGCCTCAGGATAGTTTGAGTCTGATGCAGCTGAAGAGGTTGGTCGGCGAAGGAGGGAGAATTGTGGTAAGTCTTGTGTGGGTATTTTCCTTGAGTGTTAATGCATGGTGGACGGCTTGAGTACGCGCAGTGCGTACGCTCTTCTCTGCATCGTACCGTTCATCGGCAAGAAACAGCATGAGGATTTGCTAACATGAATGCTACAGCAACCGGAATACGCATTCGAATACGCCCCGTCCGATTCTCTTGCCAATGAGCTCAGCGAATGGTTCTCATACTCTACCGCCGACCTTTCCCTCCTGATCGGTGGAGCTAAACAGACCTTCGAGTCGACCTACACCAAACTTTCTCTCGTGCCGCACCAGTCTGTTCCGCCACAGGGAAGGATATCACGATGGGTTACGAGCAAGGATGTTAAGCGCCGCCGATATATCGCCCGTTGCGTGGACTTACTTGACCAAGTCGACCAGGAGGAGAGGGTGAAGGGATTGGAGGGACTGAGCTTTATTGCGCAGGGTGTGTATGGAGAACTTCACGACCAGCATGAACAGGTGGTTTGGATTAAGCGCAACAACAAGCTTCTACGGAAAGTTGGGGTTGCGGAAGGCGTTTTTGGCTGTCTTCGAAAGTCACTTAGTCGGGAGTGGGAGTTTGTGCAACAAACAACTGCGGCATCAAATGGCCTCGCTAATGGTCACGATCCGGATGAGCTGCTCAATCAGAAGGCATGGAATCGTCGCGAACTCAAGCAGGCTATGATGGTGCTATACTTTTTAATCGAGGTGACGCGGATGGTGAGCGATGAGGAAACTGATCCCAAGGATATTGGCCTGGACAAGGAGCTGGAGTCGTTTCGAGACGAGATTGCGCAGCTGCCTGGGGAAGGCGGGCTTTTGGGTTTCTTGATCAAGAATATCGCACGCGTGAGATGGGAGGACAATGTCGACATTGCACTTACACATCTACTCATATTGACATGGAAGGCGACCTTACTACTGTTCGGATCTCCCCAAAAGCACCTTCCCAAAGTGAAGCAGTTCGCTAGATTGGCCGAAGGATTATCCCCCGAAGTCGACAAGTCCCAGATTACAGCCAACCCACTTGATTACTATCTCTTTCGCCAGGACTTGATCGCCAAGTATCCAGCATATAACCCGCCAAAGACTCTTTTTGCTTTCGATACGAATTCATATCTTCCGTCTTTGGCCGGACATGAAAATTTCACCCGACCTGGCGGGAATACGGATGTTCTTTTGGGCGGAAAAGGTGGTGGCGAAAACTTGGCGAGTATCCTGGAAAAGGCCGTCCATATAGCGACGCCAGCACCTTCACCTCCTCCAAGCCCTATCGGCATGGGAAAAGGGCAGAAGAAACAAAACTACCAGACAAACCAGAGCTTTCCGTTCATGTATCCACCGGCAGATGATGAAGGTGGTAATAAGCTTTGGGAAGATGACGGTGGAGGTGTGCCGAAGAGCATTAGAGAGTCCGGAGAGTTGTTCTCTCGAAGAACCAGAATAAGCTTGGCCATGAGACAGCTTTGGAGAGAACGAGAAGCATTCGAAAGGTATGGGAGAGGCTGGCAGGTTGAAGAGCCGAGTGAACGCAAACAGAGATGGGAGTTGGAGGATAGAATCCCGCGATGGGAGGAGAAGAGACTGACTACGGTAGAAGAGGTCTATGTTCGTTTTTCCGCCCCATGTTTGCGGTGTTTACTGACTGGAAGGCAATAGCAAGTCGCCCTTCCTCAACTGCAGTCGTTAGTGATTGTGCTTTTCAAGATGATGTTGCAAAGCATCACCTCACAGCCGGCTGCGCCACCCCCAGCACCGCCTCCGCCGCAAAATACATTTGCCGACGAGGACGGTAAAGGTATGTTTAGCTATACCATCGACTGAGGGTTTCGCTGAAGTGGTCAAATTAGACTCTACAGGTTCAAAGCAAGTGATAGTAGATCCTGCTACAGGTGATGTCGACTTTGCACCTTTACTATCGCGAAACTCCTGGAATATTTTCGGCAAACGAAAGAACGGCGGTGAAAACGGCAGCAACCTCGGCGCGATCAGCGAAGACACTCCGGACCCAGTTGAATGGGAGAAACAACAAGAAAAGGAGCGCGCAGAACGAGAGGCTGCGGAAAAGAAACAATGGGAAGAACTCGACACCACCCGATTGCGCGAGATCTCATCAAAAGCTGTAACAGCGCTCTTCCTACTTCTTCTAAAATGGTTCCGGGTGTCTCGTTGGTTCCCTCCTACTCCGTTCCATTATTCATCGCTGACTTTTGCATAGACGTCTTGAAATTCGAATACTTCACCCAACTCCTCTGGGACTCCAACTACATACCCCTCGTCCTAAAGCTACTGAACCAGCAAGACATCGTCGCTTCTCTGACCGCAAAAACCGACCGCCCAGAGCGCGCCTACTTCCGCATCTGCAACCTCCACTCCCTCTCCCCGCAACCCCTCGCATCCTCATCAGCCGAGTCCTCAAGCCCCGACGAAGCTTGCCCACCTCCTATCCGCTTCGCGCGCCCAGACCAGCACCCGCAACCCACCTCCTCCCCCCCGCCACCCTCCTCCCCCCTCCCCGAAGTCATCACCGACTTCTCATGGCGCAACTTCTTCACCAGCATAAACATCATGCGCATCCTCCAAAAAGTAGTCAAGGGCAAATCGCACCGCAACCTAGCACTTGTCCAATTTCGCAGTTCGGTCATCCTTCGCAAGCCACTAAAATGTCCACAGAAGGAACTGCGGCTGTACACCCTCAAGGTATTCAAGGGGCAAGTCCCGTACTGCGGCCGGAAGTGGCGACAGGGAAATATGCGTGTCATCACCAGTATCTATCTCCACTGCCGCCCAGAGCTGCGGGACGACTGGCTTGCGGGCGGAGATGTCGATGCGGATGTCGAGGAGGCTGGGCCACAGGAGGAGGCGCTGAGGGCGTTGACACTATTCTACAATGTTAGCTGGTTCCCGAAGAGCATGGGAGCAGATCTGGGGTTGCTGGAAGAGGAGCGGGATTTTTTCAAGAGGGAGCTGGTGAGGATGCAGGAGGGGGAGGAGGGAGACGAAGTACTGGGCGAAAGGGATTGGGGTGGTGAGGTCGGGTGGAGTTAGGTGAGATTGTGCTTTCTTTTCTTTTTCGATGGGATAGTCAAAGTGATGGGTTATATCATAGCTGCTTCTTTTTTTTCTTTGTGTGTACCTATGGACTGGTGGTGTTGGGGGCATGCTGCGTTTAGATAGGTGCAGGGATTTAATGAATGAATGGCAGTGCGGCTTGTGGTATCACTCGCGCAATTGGAAGGCGGATCAAACGTGACAGGTGTCTATTACGCTATGGTACCTATGTATATCGAACGAAGCCTTGTATTCGACGGCGGGCAATCGAATCTGGAACCGTTGTGCGACGATGTTCATCTTTGGAGGTGCACTTCTGTGTCTTGCGGCGCACTTATACGTTTGCCTCGGAGGTGCGAGTTCGTACACGCCCGTACATGCTCGTACATGCTTGGAGGCGAGTGTACTTTTTTCTGGCCTTTTCTTCGGACAGCATAACGATGATGGAGATAATAATGACGTGGCTGGTGTGGGGGCGAAGACTATTGTTGACTTCTTGTCTGGATCCAACTTTGTGATCATGAAACTGAACGATTTTGACTAATCTAGTGCATGCCAACATATAGCCGAATTGTAAAATCGAGTGCAAGCACAAGTTCAAGAATGCACGGAGATGGTTACATGGTGATAATTTCAAATCTCTCCGAATGTATCTATAGACTAGCACTTAGCCTCGGAGTGTACTTCTCAGCGCTCGAGACTACTAACACTTCAAACCAATATATTGCTAGACGGGTTCAATTTGTGCTATCTTGAACTTATTGGGCTTGCATAACGTTAAATCACTCGCTCTTAAGTCCGCTCTAGTTTTCATCCAACTCCCCAAACTCTCATGAAGCAGACAACCAAAATGAAGTACTAGTTACTAAAAAACCAATAATCTACAGCTCCCTTTCCAGCAGTGTTTCCAAAAATACTCAAGCGAAAAACAGCAGACGCTAGCCATCATATATATGTTTCACCCAACAAATCATTAAATCATTGCCTACCACCTGATTAGAACACCATTTACCTGCTGGATTTCGGGAAGCACTTACAATAAAGCCAACGTCAAATCACCATGAATCCTCGCCTTGATAGTAACCTCCAACTCTATGTTGATATCTAACCGCAAACTAATGGGATCTGATTTCCCTTCCTTTTGCGGTTGCTGTTGTGGCTGCTGCTGCGGCTGTTGTTGCTGTACTTGACCCACTTGGTTCTGCCGCTGTCTCTGCCCCCGTTCCTGCCTCTGCCGCCGTTCTAGCCGCTTGTTCTCGTTCCCCACATTCTCTATTTCGTCATCGATGGGTTGCCCTCGTGGTCGTTCCTCTGTTCGCCGGCGCTCGGGTTGTACAGGTTGTTCGTCGTGCTCTGGCTCGGGGTAGTGCACCGCGTCGGAAGGCGTGGAGGAGGGTTCTCGAGAGGGCACGTCAGGATGAGAGGAGAGTTCAGGCGCTGGCTGACGCTCTGGTGAAGGGGATTCGAAACGGTCTTCCTGGTCGGACTCCATTTTCGTTTAGCGGTTGCGGTGTTGAAGCTATAGAGATTCTGATCAGTCGTGGTTTGGGACAGCAGTTTGGTTCGTTCTGGGATTCAGCTGCCGGTATACCTAGAGGTTATATTGCGCCCGCCACTTGAAGGGTTTCTTGTTTTGGGATGTTCGGATACGTCATGCATCGAATCTTGGAGGCTTTCAAGCATTGGGATCAGCATCCATGACCAAGGATTGGTTATGTCTCGTGTAACGTGGCATCCGACGTCATATGGCTACTGAAGCATCAATATGATAAGGCGAGACGAAGGAACTAACTAGCTTCTCTGTAGAAAACCAATAGCGGGGATGCTAGGACATTCTCCTGGCAACCGCCACTCCTCTCTTTCAAGAAGCCCATCGTAGGTGGCAGTACCGGACCACATCTGCCATTAAATCTCGATGAGAAGCAATCACCTAACAGGATCTGCGATGCGCAAGCGTCAGCGTGAAGTCAGAACTAAACAAAACCTGCCGATCACCGTCAACCCTAATCGCACTGCTCACCGCCACAACTTCATTCTGCTTCCCCAACTGCCCTTCTGAGTATTTTATCTTGATATTCTCGTAAAATGACGCGTAAAGAGCACTGGTGCCAAGTTTCAGTTTCCACAGTGCAAATTCCCGGACCTGAACCACTATAACCAGGCACCAGCAGTACGGAAAGGTATTTATATCGAGGAAATGTTTTATAATTTCAGATTCCGAAAAGGAATAACCACATCAGACGCTTCAACGCAAACCACAAAGCCCACAGAATTAACTGCGCAACCCGAAACCGCGGATTCGACATCAACTCCACCATCTACTTCAGAAGCAATAATGTCGGATCAAGAACAACAACATAACCTCGTGCCCGAGCAGGAGGCTCCAAAGGCTGAGCCCCTCAAGGGCGACGAACCCGATGTAGTGGTCGCCAAGAAGCTTTCTTCTATCATCGACAGCGCCAATGAGCGGATCAAACCAATGCTTGAGATGTTGAAACAGGTGTTTCCAACCCACATCGCTATTCTCTGTCACATCCCTAACGCTATCAGGCTCTCGACAAAGCCCAAAACGACAAGGAAAATGACTGCCTTGACGAAGAGGCGCTCGTGAAGCAAGTTCGGCCACTCATCGAGCAAGCAACCAGTATCCTCAAAGAAACGCACGGCGCCATCAAGGCTCTAGATCCTGATGGAACTATCGCCCACAATGCCACGCGCAAGGCGTCAGACCATGAGGCTTCCAAAGAGGAACAGCATCTTGCTGAGTCGCTGGGTCTGCTGACCGGCGATGTCACAAAGGCCGTCGAAAATGCGAAGGATAAGATCAGCAATATGCCTACTGCAAAGAAAGATCTCGGACCTCTCCTCGATATGCTTTGCGATCCGCTGTTCCAGATCGTCAGCGGTGTTGGACTGCTGCTGAACGGTGTGCTGAGTTTGTTAGGGAATATCGTAAGTGTATCGATGGTGATTGCTGATGCGTATGGTGCTAACTATTGGGTAGCTCGATGGAATTGGACTTGGAGGATTGGTCAGGAACCTTTTGTCGGGTTTGGGATTGGAGAAGGTGCTAAAGGGGTTGGGTCTGACAGGACTCTTCCCGGATAAGAAGAAGTAGTTTTGTTCAGGAGGATAATGTCTTTTCTTATCTGTATTTTTATTATATCATGATCATTCAGTTTGGCAGCAAAATTACATACAGCTGGAATTAAGCCGGTCTTCGTAAATGAGTTTAAGCATTTAACGGCTTCATATTTGATCATCGTGGCTGTAAAACCTCATAGAATGATTATTCCATGGTTCATCATTGTGCGTCAAGAGATTTCCATGACTATCACCACGTTCATGAGATTAAAGTAAACTGTGAATGTCTCGCCAAATCCCAGAAACCTAATTTCGATTAGACGTCCATCTAACATGTTGCTACCAGAAACCAAGAAACACCAACCATGAAATGAGATCCACCAGATTCTACTTCAGAACCGATGCACGGTTCGTGTTGAACTAGGAGGGTACCTATTCGACTTCGAGAAATATTGTTCCATGAAGGCTTATCTGTTCACAATCATCAATAGGGCATATTCAGCACTTACCTCAATACGCATGATACGCAATGTAGGCCAGCAATAGAGATCTTTGGAAAAAGCGATGCTTCCTGTTATACTACTTCGGAATCATCTTTCGACCGTTCCTTCTTTCTCCGAACAATTCGAATTAATATCCAAACAAACCCTTGCTGACTGTAAGAAAACATCCAAGTAACCTATTGGTCAAAATCGGGATGTAATAACTCTCGGAAGAGGCGCTGGAGCGCACTCACTCCACAAAATTTCTCAAAACAGGCCCATCATCCTCCACCGTTCCCTAACTTACTTATTTTCCCACCTTTCACCTCTCAGTCAGATTCGGAATCTGACTCACCGTTTGCACGATGAGCCTTCATCCTTCTCCTCTCGAGAAGACTCAAAGAATGCACCATCCTTGGGCACCGTGTCATTGTCCTGTACCCATTCGGATATCTAGAAGCAATGAACGCCTCCCTCTGAGCATCATTCATCTTCTCGCAGGGTTTATCGGTCGGCAAAGTTTGCGAGACCTCAACCCAACTGTCGTATAAAACCTTACGGGCCATTACAGCCGATCGTTCAGGTGATGCTTCAAGGCCCCTATCCAGATGTGCATTGCACAATCGGAAGTCCTTATCACACCTGCGACGAGAGGGACCTGACATGAGGACCTTTAAGGCAGAGATGATCTCGTGCTGCTTTCGCATGGCACAACCCACCTTCCAACCGAGAAAGCCCCGGTTTGCCCTTCCGAATTGCATTCCACGAACCTTCAGACGAATCCGAAGGTGAGAAGGTGGGATCCGACGTTCCCCAACTTTCTGAGGACCGCGGATTTTATAAGTACTAGTACATAGGATTAATACGTATTGATATATAGAGAGAGAAGAGAGAGGGAATACTGACAACTGGGAACGAAGCTTCATATTGGTTGTTTTCTGTTGTTGCTAAGAATACGCTGTTGAAATCCTCGATGTTATAGAGAAATGCGTATTCTGTATGATGAAGAAAGAAGCGAGAGGGAGAAGAAACCTAGTGGTTTTAAGGGAGCGGAGCGAGTGGGATGCGAAACATCGGCGTGGAAGAAGGCTGAATGGCCACTGGCAGAAAATATTGTACATTTGTGGTTGTTGCAGCGCGACTTGGGGGGGCTATTCAAGCTGGATGTTTTGCGATTGAGGGCAGCAGAAGGAATATTGAAAGCTCAGCAAAGAACCTTTCCCCCATCAAATAGAACGCAACTTAGTATATTCCTTCCTTTTTCTTGTAATATCCGGTCGAAAGGGTGTACCTGTCTCGATTGGACTCACCCACCGCATAGTTCCACGCAACGGAAAGAAGTGTCTGAATGATACTAGAGCATTTAATTAGATTATTGCATAGCAGGTGTGCCACATTCCGAGACTATACACATGTCACTTTGACTGTAGTGGAGACGCCTAGTAGAGTAGATTGCGATTGCTTGCACAAGTTCTCACTCGAATGGCGGTATTTCTTTACTGTTGCATGTGAGTCTCAGCATCGTCTGAAGTCTCAGCATCGTTTGAAGTCTTGTATGAGAATATAGACTTGTATGAAGATTGTGACTGTATGAGGATATGCATCAGGACTAGGGCTATGCGTCTCATGTCAGGTAGTGCATACGCGTACGCATATGGTAGATTGTACATATACGGTCTTTGTGTCTCTTCTAGATAGATCAATCAGTACACTTTTCAACATTTACTATTGTATATGTTCTACCCCACCGGCCAAGTTTCTCACTTGGCCAAGAGGACGTCCTGTTGACCAAGAGGATATCCCCTTGACCAAGAGGGCAACTTGGTTGGGAGGGCGTCCTGCCAGTCAAGATTCTTGGCTAGTGGGTAGGATGTCTCTGTTACGGGGGTGCTTCCACCTAAGTATCTATACTTATTTATATCCTAAGATACTTATAAGTAAATACTAGGTACACGGCCGTATGATCCTTTTGTAATTCTTAAGCGTATTCCCAGATAAAACGTATTGGAAGTCAGTATAGGTTGAATACGCAATAGGGACAAATATGTATAATTGTATCAGAAGTTTCCAATACTTTTCCTTGATAAATCTGGCATTCAGATACTATCGGCAATATTACGTCTTTTAAAAGCGTAATCTCCCTAACTCGTAATTCCTATTCCCTATGTTTCAAATAGCATACAAGGGTATCCCTGGGAATTGCCTGTAATCTATTTCTTTGTTTCTTGGTTAAAGGTTTCCGGGAAACTTTTCCCGACCTTGTTTGTGACAACGCACAAGGCTTTTGCTTCAAAGCTTTCCTAGCCTTTTTGGATTGGTTAATAAACCTCCTGGCACTTTGAACAACCAAAGTAGCTTGATCCGGCTCTGATTTATTATTTTCGTCCTCGGAGATATCACTATCTATATTCGTAACTCGAGATATTCTCTCGGGATGAATATGATTTTCCTTTATATCAATATCGAGGTTATCCGGAGGCACAACTGCCACTTCTAATTCTGAGGACAGTTGATTATCCTTTAATAATGCCGGGTTAATTTCGGAACGTATTCGCAGATTATTGATATGCGTAGTAAGTCCGTCTGCAAGTCCAATAATGGAAGCTATCCACCAAACACTTTGCGCTATGAAAATGTACTGATGTTTTCTGGCGTAACAAATGATTTTCTCTAACGCGTAGACTATAATATTGTTTTCATTCTCGAAGGTAATAGTCATTCGTTCAGGATAATACTTATCAGAGGTGCGGGGCTGCCGCTACACAAAGCTAATAGATTTTATATATAATAATAGATAGGTATAGGTATCATAAAACTTAATAATAAATAACGGTGTTCTTCCGCTGGTAGGTATCGCTGTTTGTTTCGCTGCTAGAGCTTGTCCTTTTCATTGCCGGAACAATGTGACCTCTTTATAGAAAGTTCATCGGGATGTTACGCATGCGCACCCATACTTCCTTTCCATGATTCTGATAGCAACGTGCTTTGCGTCTTACATTCATTATCATCCGCATGCATGCTTAGGCAAGTCGGCACTTGAATGCGCCTGGTAGAGATTGCCACGCATCCCTTAGGTTATCGTGTTCATGCCAGTGCGGTATTAAAGCGTTACGCTCCTGATGAAACTCAGGCCACACCCGCATGATATTGTTAGGGGTTTCCTCCTAACAGCGATAATGATACTTGTTGTGGCGATATGAATACCTATCACAGAGTTACTCTCGGTCTAGTCACGTGATATGCATAACACCTATTCATGACATGCAAGAAATCAGTCTTATGTCCTTTAGCGGGGATTCATAAGAGTCGTGCGTCGATTGAATAAGCAAGCTATGGCTTAGCGGATTCATTGAAAGAATACATACTACGGTAATTCTTATTTGATGATGCAACAATGTAGCCAGATCGAAAGGAGGTAACTCCTGCCGAGCGCATTGTTTTCAACCACGTTCATATTCCAGATACTAGCGGGACAGTTTGATTGGACTGGAGATTGCTCCGACACACAAACACAGCAGTTGATAGTCAATATGCAAGTAAGCGGGACCCATGACTTATTGCCGCAGGCGATAAGAGTTATCATGGTACTCTCCGGTCAAAGAGAACAGTCTCGACCTAAGCATGACGTAACAGAGGGAATTATGACGTTGGCTTATGATAAGAGGCCTGAAGCAACCCTGCTCATTGGTTTGAGTTAGTATGCATTGCAACGTAAGACTCGTATTCGATACGAGCTTACGCGTCAAGTTCTACATTGGCATAGTATCGGTTGGTCGCCGATTAAATCTATGACGCAAGCCAAATAACCTTAAGGGGTGAGGCATTAATTTGCGATACCAACTACTGTCGCTAATGGGTAGTAAGATGTCATAAATTAAAAGATAACAAACGCAAGTATGATATGATATCATGTGATGGATGGCCTGAGTTTAATCAGGAGCGTAATGCTTTGAAACCACGTTGCATGAACACGATAACCAATTGGGAAGCGTGGCACATATCACCGGGCGCAATTAAAGACGCGATCGCGATAACGCTATCATGATACTTGTAGTAATAGCGTCAAAGTACGGGCGCGCAAGACCCACGAAGACGACTATATAAGAGAAGGTGTTATTCGGTAAGATTGAGGAGCATCAGCCAACAAGTCAACATTCAGAACACTGAAGAAGACCTTAAAATATTATTAAGAATTCTATCTATCAACATTTCTTCCCAAGACCTATTATCCACTCGTGACTACGCATTTTATGCCTGGACACAGATACACACAATCCGAGTACGCACTGCATCAACTTGTCGAATCGTTCGGCAACCTTCTATACAGTTTGGAAGAGCAGCGTTTGTACCACACCTATCAGTGCGTGTTACGTTTTTGCGAACTCGAGAATATTGACTACCTGGTGTTGAGGTATCTTCGCACCGGGCCATAACCATTCAAGGAGTTTTCCGATGATTAGTTATACAGCAAGGAAACGCTGTTTATATTATTGAGGAGACGGTCTCTGGTACCGCTATCGATTCGCCGCTCTTGCTTCATAGGTGCAAGAGGTTGAGTCTTAGGATAAGACGAGGAGAGAAATAGTTTCTCAGATAGGCGGTTGTACTTAATTCAATAAACTATTGTATTGATTATTGGGATTAAGAACCCCCGTAACAGATATCATATATCAGGTCATAACTTCAACTTGGACATCTCACTCTCGTATGGTTCAGTAATCGGAAACGCATGCCAACATAGTGACTAGCGCCTTTGAGCTAATCTATACTGTAGTATAATTGC
>Ga0307512_10001784_pt1 | contig 29244 bp, 26 predicted proteins | sample 14_EM_MG_FD_200267 | JGI IMG/M metagenome (GOLD analysis project Ga0307512, IMG submission 200267) | Populus trichocarpa ectomycorrhiza microbial communities from riparian zone in the Pacific Northwest, United States - 14_EM | ecosystem: Host-associated > Plants > Roots > Unclassified | place... | reverse complement strand
GTATATACTTAGGTAGTGACAAAGGAAAATGGCGCTGAGTAGTAGTAAAAGGGAATTATTTTTATCGTTTTGATATCCTGGGACCTGGCATCCTCCAACTAACAAGATCATCTCTTGCCTCCAACTCGTCGACCTCTTTCTGTTTTGATCTCCCAGAGCTCGCCGTTAACTTAGTTCTCCCGGTCATCATACTCAATGCATATCCTTTCCTTTTCCCATCCTTAAGGGGCTCCATCAGCAAAAGTGATGGTGCCGGTTTATCTCCTGCCACGCTCAAAGCTGGTGTACTGGCTCCGCCGCTAAGTTGGCTTAACGAATCACTGTCACTTGCTTCTCTGTTGCCGGGATCAAACAGTTTGACGGACTTTGATTTCGCCCCACGATTCGTGCCTGAACACCAGCCGTCGCCACCGGCGAAGATGTCCTCAATGCACTCGTCCGCGTTCAGTTCACCAGGGATCAATTGCCAGCTTGCCGCTAATGTTCGTCGGTACATGTCTTGTGTAGCACCGGCTTCGCGGTTCTTCGAATTCTGGATAGGCATGTCTATTCGGCGTTAGTATCGGTACAGGAGAGATCAGAGATAAGGGAGATGCTTACTCCGCGAGTCATCCATATCCCGCTGTTCTCCAATGATTCCCGTAATGCCAGAGAAGACTTGCGCCCCCTTCATCGGAGGTGTAGTGAAGTTCGGGTCACCTCCAACCTGACGCATTTCAATTCCAATTTTGACAGTTGAGTTGATCTTGCTATCCTGCATTAAGTACCTCCTCGTCTCATTTTCCAAACCAGCATACTCCGCCAGGTTTAGTCGCACAATTCCCAGCTGTATCCGCTCTCTGCCTCCGGAATACTCCTGATGGACCTCTAGCACGACGTGTTGGTCCTGAAGCCTATTTTCTTTACCTATGTTCAAACGCAGGCCCTGGATATTGTGTGTATAGTCCCATATCACTTTGTGGTCTTTGATTGGTTTGTGGTCGGTCCGTCCGCGGTTCTCTGTACGTGTGGAGCCTTCGATGTTCCATTTGACGTAGGCATGGCCGGAGACTAGTGGTACATTATTTAGGTCGTGAAGCTAGATGCAAAGGCGAAAGGTCAGAATGCTGGATCGCGTTGTTGAATGGGAGCTCGCGAACCTGTAGCTCCAGATCGAATTTTGCCTACACAAAGGGAAATATCATCAGCACAGCGCAGTTGTAGAAAGTTTCAGAGCAACTTACTCGACGGTTCTTGGGGACTAATATGTTTTCAATTCCCAGGTCTCTAATTAGCAAATTGCGTCGCAAGCTCCTGGAGCTGTAGGAAAACCCGGAGGAGGAGGAAGAGCTTCGTGAGAGGGGTGGAGTCAAAATAGGCGGGGAGAAGAAGGGTGGAGACTCTAGCGGAGGAGGCACATAGCTCACGCCTAGAGGATATAGGGAGGACGGCTGCGTACCAAAAGTTTGCATCGCTGCTGCTATCAAGCTGGCTCGGACAGCTACCGGAAAAGAGGGGGAGAAAGCAAATCAGTATTTGCGGCGGTCATGACATAAATAAATAAACGGTTGATCTGCGATGTGTACTCTTGGAAAGTGGCGCGGTGGGTGTGTGGTGTGGTGAGGATAAGGAAGGGCTGACAAGGAAGCGTGGGTTGCTTGCCTGTGGGCGATGAAGATGGGGTGGAATACACGATGTTATTGGATCAGTGTGTCTGTCCACTAGGCTCATCTCGTTGCCTTGATGAGGGCACCTAACGACCGACCTAGGCGAACCGTTGATTGCGGGGTAATTTCTCTACATTTCCGGCGACACACGATCCATGTTCCGCAAATTCGACAATGTGGATCATTAGTAGTCTATGGCAATTTCAGTGAATTCCTCTTCCCATAACCCGACGGCTTCCACACACTCCTCAGCACGCCGCTTGAGGTGCTTCCTTAGGGCGTCATCGCTCTGGCGCTCCACTACCACTGCCCATGCTGCGCGATTTTGACAGGGAAGCTTTTCACCCCCGGAAAGCCTCCGGGATGAGAAACTTTGAAGAGGGTGGCGAGGTGGCGAAGGGTGACAGCGGATAGGGCCTTGAGCTAAGCGAGTTTTTCCCCTCGACATGCTCGCTCTTTCAGCCTCTCATCTGCTCTAAGTTTGTATGCTGCAACATCCGGAAGTGCAAACAAACCACCATGGCATTGGCATCTCAACAGCCGGTGCAGCATGGGCGTACCCGCCTCGAAGTAGAGCTTGAGGTACTCAAAACCTTCTTCCTTTCGAGCTTATTTCTAACTGAGTGCCCTACCTCTAGTTTGTCCAATGCCTGGCCAATCCCTTCTACCTAAACTACCTCGCACACACCAAAGTCCTCGACGATGAGCGCTTCATCAAGTACATCGAATATCTAGAATATTTTCGCGAGCCGGAGTACTCAAAGCTACTTACGTAGGGTACTCCCAGTTTAAGGAGTGAAATCTTTTGCCCAGCTATCATTGACTCTCTACACAGCTACCCAGTCTACTCGCTACAAGCGCTCACCTTACTCAAAGAGCCTCGGTTTCGTGCAGATATAGCAAATCCGGGTCTCGCGCAGGAAATGATGCAGGATATGGTACAGGATATGGTACAAAGCTTCCCGCCGACGGAACGCACCAGTAACGCGCCGGCAACAAAGGAAGTTGAGGCCACCGCCGCAAATGGGACCGACTCGCAGCAGAACGGTACTAGCAATTAATATCTCAGTTCAACGGGCGTTCCGGTGTATTGTGGCGTTTGGGGCACCATCTATCTATATAATGGCGTTTAGTTTTAGATTGAATTAAATAGCGATAGGATCGCCCTCCTGCACCGGCTACTTAATAGTGGCTTATGTATTGGAGGATTGGAATCTGTTGACAAATATGAAATTGGTGCACGAATTACAATGTGGGAGGTAAAATAGATCCGGATGAACCTCAATCAACATGCCACTTAGGCTTGCCCGCCCCGCCTCATATATCGCGATATTATTCCTGGTTCTCCGGTAAAACTAACTCCCACTCACGACACTCACTTCTCCTGCTCATTCCACCGACTTGCCTACTCACTCCTTTTCTACCATCCGATAACAAATCCCACCGTCACGTGGCCATCACTGCCCTCGTGACTAAAATTACCCGGAAGTTCCAGCCTTCTCTTCAGGGAGATGGCGCAGATTCGTAGTCTACACCATTGCAATTCTCAGCAGAATCTCCTCCAATGCCGAGCATTATGTCACTTCCGTCGCCCTCCGCTACGAAGGCCGCGCATCTAGCAGCAATACAACAGATAGAACGCGAAGAGCAACAAATCCAACAAGAAATTGCCAGCAAACGCGCCGAACGCTCGGTCCTCGAAGCGATTCTCAATGGTCTCCGGGAGAAGGAAAACGGAACTACCACAACGAAACAATGATACTGTTGCTAAACACACGCCAGTAATTCTCTCCTTAGTTCACTTCTATTCCGCCTATTCTACTTTCTTCTCCGGCATTTCGAAATCGTCACCTCCTGTTCTAATCCACCCGCCCAGAGCCTTGCGAACTTCCGTCTTCACCTTCTGTCTACATAGCGCTGCCTCCTTCAGCTCCGCATAGCTTTTTGCCGATCCCACTGCCTCCGGCGAAATGTCAGCCACTCGGAGCCACATTTTTACTTTGCAGAGCATACTCCCCGCATTCACCCCCGAAAACTGTTTTCGCCCCTGTAGCACTCCGCCTATTAGCGCTTCACACCCACGGTTCTCCACGGCTACGGCTGAGAGATTGCTAGTTCCTGGTCCTCCCCGACGCTTTGAGAATTCGAATTCTAGCTCGGTTGTTGCGACTTGAAACGGGCAAAAGGTGTAGCCTCCTTCCCACTCTTTTTCCGACAACGACTTCATTCGACCTTCTACACTAAACGCGCGGTTACATGCGGAAGACGAGTATTGGGAGGAGGGTATAACGAGCGTGGAGATGTAAGCGTTCGTTGGGGATATTAGGAAGGATGTCAGCGTGAGTAACAGGGAGACGGCTTGTCGGAGGGAGAGCTTGTCGCTACAAGACTTGCAGGATGTTTGAGGACTGTCAGCTCTCCCTGGTTTGGTGCGTACGGCACCCAACTCAGAGAAGTAGCTACGGCCGCGGAGGTGAATGGTTGGTATGTCTTTGTTGGAAGTGATAGATATGGGAATTGGGGAAGGAGGGAGGGCCCAGGGTGTCGAATCTGTTTGGGATGCCATCGTTAACTCCATTGAGCCGTCACCGCCTGCATACATTGTCAGCTTGCATTATTGTTTTTATTATAGACGTGCGTGGTGAGACATGGTGCTTCGGAAGAATAGAAATGTATCCGAACTTCGGGGCGGATTTCGAAACGTTGTGATGCTGTCGTCGATGGACGTATGTAGGCGGAAACATGGTCTTCCTTCGTAGAGAGTTTCCGGCATTCCTCAAGAAGGAAACTATAGACCTCAGCTCAAGGCTCAAACTCCACATCCTTTCGGGTACCCCTACCAATTGAACCCACGAACCGCGATCACTGTAATGACTATATCAGTTCTAGCTCGTTGGACATTCAAGCAGATTGCTTAACTTCGGAGTGGCAATCGTGAAGTACTAGACCCTGCGCCAAAGGAATCTTGGAGGAGGATAGCACCTTCATTCCCGTTCTTCTAACATATCAATATGTGCCTTGTACTCCGCCCAAGCTTACCCACCCAAGTGCGATACACTTCAATCTGCCATCTGGAGAAACAGCGCATGGTCAATATACGACCGCGGCACCCAAAAAGCGACATTAGTTACTGACCACTCGTTTCTATAACGACCCCAGATAGAGGGACCCATTCCGTTGGTCGGGGTTTATACTTCTGTGGCAAGGCGGCGAAAGTAGAAAGTACAGTGGTCGCGACTTTGTCCGCGAGAGTAGATGCGGACATTGGGTGTCGCTTTCATCGGACCAAATATCGCGCAGTACTAAGTTTCTGAAAGCCGACTTAGTGCTGTTTTTCCAAGCACGGTGGTGCAGAGCTTAGTGTTAACGGCAACAGCCGACTCACGATCACCGCGCCTAAGGACGTGCCAACACCATACCATTAACCATAAACCATTTGTCACCATCAACATGTCCTCCCTCCAAGCGTTACTGAACCCAATGTCGTCCGGTCCACCAACTCCAACGCCCCCTCCTACTACACGTCATTTCTGCGTCGAGATCCCAGTAAAGCGCCGGCCGGCACCCGTTGCCAACGCCTCGGGGCCCATTATCAACACCTTAGAACCCGTTGTCAGCGCCTTGGAACCCGTTGTCAGCGCCTCGGAGCCTGCGGTAGAGCACGTTGGTAGCCTGGTGGAGGAGCTGCGTGTTGACAATGATGATGACACGGAAGAGGAAGGAGATATAGACATGGATAGATTAATCTTGGACGCAGTGCGCGGCACTCCAGGACTAATGGACATATACGGACAGGAGGAGCAGATGGTGGAAGAGGAGACGGAGGAGGAGGGAGAAGAGAAAGAGGAAGTGGATGAGGAGGTAGATGAGAAGGAGGCAGAGGAGATGGTGGAGGAGGAGGTGGTGGTGGTGGAGGAAGAGGTGGTAGTGGATGAGGAAGTGGTGGATGAGGAGGAAGAGCAGGAAGGATATCAATCGCATAATGAACCAGAATCGACACCACTACCAGACGCAGACTCAATGGAGACCGAATCTGACCGCCCGAATGGGGCATCTTCCCCACCTGAAGACTCGGAAGGGGGTGTATTTGTTGACGGCGACCGTACCGACGAGGAAGATAGAGCGACCGAGGTGGATACACCCATTTCAGATCGTGAAGCCCCCTCACTACGGCATGAACACCACAAAACGCCCGCACTGAATACGCCAGAACACGATATCGGGGAAGCAATGCTGGAGAGTCCTTACATCAATCCACCCGCACAAACTACTATTGTTCTCACACCATCACCCCCACTCGAAGATACTATCACCAAGCCACCACCAAACGATATGCTCCCGAAACCAAAGCCCAAAAAAAAACCCGCAGCACCCAAAAAGAAAGGACAGGCTAAGCCGACAGTATCCAAGAAACGAGCACCACAAGACGACGGCGGTAACGACATGGATCTTGCTATCGATCAGCCATCACCCAAGAAGAAGCCCAAAAAGGCCTCAGCGCCGAAGCCAAAGAAAGCGACTTCGACCAATGATTTAACAAACAGTATCGGCCTCCCTAAGTACGACAAAGATGGTCGCGAGCTATATTGCATCTGTCGCAAACCTGACACCGGGAAATGGATGATTGGCTGTGACGGTTGCGAAGATTGGTATCACGGCGAGTGCGTCAAGGTGAAAGAAGAAGACGGAGACCTCATCGACAAATACTACTGTAATCACCTTTTGCCCACTCATTCCTCCTCCTTCTATAACTGACACACCCGTAGGCCAAAACTGTTACTCGCCAACCCAGCAAACCACATGGAAGCGCATGTGCCGTCTTCCCAATTGCCGCCGTCCTGCTGCAATCTCGGACAATCCACCCTCTAAATACTGTTCCCCGCAGCATGGCGTAGAATTCATGAATAGATATGCAGCCTCGCGCTCCACTCTTTCCCGCGGCGAAATTGCAGCTCTCACAAACTCCGTTTCTACCGCTGCAGAGTTCAAGCATCTTGGCGACCGAATTCCCACTCCTCCTCCATCCTCCACGCGCTCCTATCCAGAGGAAACAAAGCGGCTCGCCGAAATCGCGTCTGAACGCGCCGCGCTTGAAGGCCGCAAGAGAAGAATTGAGCAGCGTGGCAAGTACCTTGCGATGGCACAGCGTCGAAAGGACCGCGTACTCGCAGAATTGAAGAATGATCCAGATATGGGCAAGGTCTCGGCCATCTGTGGCTATGACGAACGGCTCGCACTCGATGATTTGGAATGGGATGAATGGTGTACTTCTCAAGAGGGGAGTGAAATCTTTGAGACTGGCGAGATCCCCGGAAGAGAAGCGGTATGCTTAAAGAAGGCATGTCGTGGGCACAAAGGATGGTCAGCATTGTTTACGGAGGAGCAAGTGGTGCTCGAGAGGTTGAGATGCGAACGGCTTGTGCTTTTGAGGCAGGAAGAGAGGAAGATCCGGGAGAGACAAAAGCGGAGGGCGGTGAAGAACGAGAGAGACGGTACCGTAGAACGGGAGAGTTAGGTTTAATCGTTCGGCCTTGGTCCTATTGGGGCTGTAATTCTATTTGCTTAGGTGATAAATGTATATAGGGTCGTTACGGCGTTGATTAATTTATGGGTGTCTTTATGGCGCAATAGAGATATCGTTTCTGTACGTTCAGTTGCAGTGTGGGTAGCTTTTGGGCCACAGGTCTAGTATTCAATAGACATGACCCGTTTACATTCCTAAGTACCCATCAGACCCACCCTAAATCGCTATATGGCATTTGTCTTATAACCAGATTCACGTGGCGTCTGCTTGCAAGCTCACCCCCCTGAGGATAAAGGCTTTGAAGTTGAAGGTGAGACTGAGAAGTGGAATGAGAGATCACAGGCTTCGGGATCTCCACTTCACATATTCTATCTTCCTATTAAATGGCTATTCTATTTAAATTACAGAATATGATATAGATCCCAGAAACATTTACTTCCAGGTCCATACCGAGTGATAGCTCATGCAGAATAACGCCTCTGATCCATCAATAACATCCGAGAACACTACCCAAATACAACTACCTAAAGTCCATAATAGCATACACTCCATTTATGAAGCAATTAAATAGGTATCAATGTTTCCTGCACGTCTACTCAGACTTCCAACTTCTCCACCTTCGCTACTATCGTATCTGCCGCCGGCCAGGTATACCTCCCGTCTGCCTTTGTCACTAGCTCCAAAAGCACTTTCCAAAACGCTTCAACATCCACTTTCTTCGGTATCTTCACCATTGTGTATGGATCCTTCCCTTCCCCACCTAAGCCCACGCCATGCACCGTGGGCTCATCTCGCGTCTTTACCGTTTTCCCAATTTCTTGGCCGTAACATGAAACCTTCACTCGAACTAGTTCCATCTCCCATGCAATCTCATCTGTAGGCAACACCGCAGCCACTGCAAGAGGATCGTGCAGCGGCGGACCCGCAGTGATGTTAAACACCCTCGCATACGTCGCAGAGAAATAGGTAAGCAATTCGTAGAGCATGATCCTGAAATTTCCCGGCTTCTTGCCGTCCTCTCCGCCGTTTATTAGTTGAGCCAATACGCTAGAGGTGGCGAGTACAGTGTGTGTTATGTCCAAGGGAATAAGAGTGATGCGCCCATCTAGCTGCGGATTCGAGAACAGACTCTGGGCGGATTCGGGGTCGCAGTAGATATTGAATTCTGCCCATTTGGTGATATTCCCCTTGGCGTCCTCTCTATCCCCAAATGCACCACCCATGATTGAGACCTCCTTGATATGGCTAGCGGTCTCAGGGAAGGTAGCAAAGAGCAGAGCTATGTTTGTCAACGTCCCAGTTGCGACAAGCACACACGATTGCAGAGGTGTGGCCATTATTGCCTTATGCATAGCAACGATAGCATTTGATGGGTCGTGAGAAACTATGGGCTCGGGAAGAAGGAGAGTGCCTTCGATTCCTGAGGTCCCATGAATGGCTGGTGCATGAACAGCGGGCCGCATGAAAGGTTTGCGAGAACCGGCAAAGACGGGGATGTCGGTACGGTCTATGGCGGTGAGGATAGAGAGGGTGTTGTACACGACTCGATCAAGGGAGGCATTGCCGTGGACAGTTGAGATCTGGAAAGTGTTAGAGTGCCAGGTGATAAGGAGGGGGGGGATTACGCCAAGGAGGTCGAAGGAAGGATGCTCAGCGGCAAGGATAATTGCAAAGGTGTCCTACAGATCCTGTAAGCTTGGGATTGATGCCGAGGAGAGCTGAAGAGGTTATTTAATTTACATCGTGGCCTGGAGGACGTTAACAGCTGGTGGACGAGGTAGGAGACAAGAACTAACCTGGATCGCAGTCGAGCCAGATTGGAGTTTTCGTGGGGGACATGATTATTATGCCTACTCTCACCGATGTAGTGAAAGGGAGCAAAGATTAATGGGAACAGGGAGAAAAGCTGTTTGAAGTTGAGTTAAGTGGGGATACTTTTATTGGACAGTTCCGACAATGGTGCAACGTCAGAAGACGTTTGTAGCGTGTGTCGTGTCTACTGTGCACTCTACCAAGATCTCAGCTGCAGGTATGACTCCCCTGTTAGTGCAAAAGTCACCGCTCTCCTTTCAGCCCTATCAACCCACTTCGCTTCTGTTAGCTCAGCATGTGGGAGTACCTGGACCTCAATGAAGACGAAAAGCACGCCCGCCGAACAAATCTGGACTGGGCCGGATATGATGTTTTGCTCTCACAACTCCTCGTATGCGGTTTCATCTCAGTGTATTCATGTTATACCCAAGGCCATATACGCGAAAATGGTGACATTACAAGAGCTCTGAAACGCATGGAATGGAGGCTATCTAATCCACTTTCTTTGGACCATCCGGAGCTCAGGTGCCTGGGAGACTGGTCCGTGGTACTTGGGTGGACGATGTGGTGCACGTTTTTCTCAATATCGAAGGCAGGAAATGGTCCGTACATCTCCTAGGTCCCAAGGTCAGATTTGCGTTACTGACCGGAAATAGATTATTTGCATGTAACAAAAGCCTTTGGAATTGTTGCGGTCGCCAATCTACCATTGCATTTCCTTTTGGCGATGAAGCGCTCACCGTTGAGATACCTTTGTGGACTCTCGTACGAAGGGCGTGCGAATTTCCTACACCGATGGCTTGGAAGAATAATATCCGCTCTTCTAACCGTCCATGCTACACTATATCTCAACTTCTTTTGGGATACTAGCCGAATGAAGACGCGGTTCCTCGAATTTGACGTTCTCTGTGGTTTCTTTGCATTCATTACTCTAGTTCGTTCGTCCCATCAATCCCCCACTCATCAGTGACTGATCTCCGTAGAGCACGATTGGTTTATTTGCCTATCACTACGTTCGAAACATCTCTTATCGCACCTTCTACTTGGTTCACACCATACTTTCACCACTTCTTTTTCCTCTCTTGTTCTTCCACGTCTCTCACCTCAGACCATACCTCTATCTCTCTATCACTCTTTACGTTTGTGACCAATTGATTCGCTACATTGTTAGCACTCCTGCAACTGCCTCAGTTAAACGTCTTACCACTGGGTTAATTGAGATCTCGGCTTACCCAACCTATGACACACCGATCAAGCCTGGTTCGCATGCCATTATTAGACATCCTGAAACTAGCTCCTGGTCCCCCAATCCATTTTCCATAACTTCCGCCATAACCCCTTCAGGCTCGGAGCGCAGAAGAGTCCGAATCCGAATGGTCGCCCGCATCCACGGTAACTTCACCAAGAAGCTAGCTGCCATGCCAGCATTCGAAGTGGACCCATGCTCGGCCTCACCAGATGGCGTCAAGAAGGTTTTGTCTTTATATCTAGACCTTCCCTATGGTGCACCACTATATTTTCCGAATTTAAATAACTATGATAAGATATTGTTTGTTGCGGGCGGAGTGGGTGCGACTTTTGCTGTTAGCTGGGTGAAGTATTTGCTTAAGTCCGAGGGTGATAAACCGGCGTTGGTGAGGCCGGGACAGATGAGGTTCGTCTGGGCTGTTAAGAGGTTAGACGAGGCATTGTGGGCGTTTGAGGATGACTATCCCGGCGACAATGCAAAAGATGTGGCAAAATGTGTTGAGCTCCATGTTACGGGTGCTCCTGCGGATCCGGATGTTGTTGGTGACATGGAAAGTGGCATGGAAATGACTGAGGGATTGATAGGAGGTGCAGATGGAGATGCTGCAAGTGGATTGGATCGTGTGGTGAAGTCCGGCGTGAAGAGAATCTTGACTGGGCGTCCGAGGCTGCAGAAGTTGATTCCGGATACAGTAGAGGAAGCTGGTGAAGGTAGAACGGCGATTTTGGTCTGCGGGCCGGCTATGATGGGTTCCATTGCTAAACGAGTCACTGCGAAGTTGGGGATGGGAGGGGCTGATGTTTGGCTGCATGTGGAGGCGTTTGGTTATTAGATCCCGACGAGTCCTCTGCAGAGATCTTGATATATCCGTGGTGAGAGCGAACAGCATATACTTACCTAATGTATTTCGACTTCCAACTTGCACTGGAGGGGGATCTTCGAGACGTCACCAAAACGGTGCTTTAGGAATGATTAGTCTATGCAGATATGTGATATCTGGTGAGCACGTGTTCCTGTGTAACATGAGTGTTTCCACAGCAACTACAAAACTCACCCAAACACCAAACACCACACAAGCTCTCTGCAAGGAACCTTTTTACCATCAAATTTCCAATTAAGCCCGCAAAGTCTGTCAATCCTTGCTCTGAGACCAGCGAACTATAATTTTCGTACTTAGTGGTATGTTTCTCGCACCTTCTTCATGAGCTCGTTCCTTTTCGACTTTTCGACTCCTTCAAGGGGTGTCCCAGTCCAGCCACCGTCAACCTCACATGCCGTAATTTCAGTATTCGCTCTCGGGTTTCTATCGTCGTTCCGATATCCACTTTACGCGCTCCTCACCAATGCAGTAACATGGGTGGTCATATACACAGTGTGCTGGATTCTATCCTCACCTGTGAAGGGAAGACGAAAACGAAAACCCCTATTACTGTCAGGGTGTATTCTCGCCACCGCAGTGTGTGAACGCGTTGGGGGAGGATCAATGGCAAGATCCTTGGTGCCGATGATGTTTGTCATTCTCCGCAACTTTGGACTGGGAGAAGGCGCAAAGGGGGGTAGATGGAAAACCGCTGCAGTTGTTACGATTGCGGCCGTTATTGCATTTGGGAGTGCTGCAAAAGACGGAACGAGCTTAGTGCTCGCTGGATGTGGGGCGGTGTTTACCGCGCTGGGGTATTTGTTGCTCGAAGATCATGCGGCGGCGGAGGTGGTGGAATGGATACAACTGGGCAAAGATACGGGGCTTTATCTTTCTCTAGGGTTTGCGATAGCGGCGGTTGCTATGGAGAATCTTCTATTCGAAGTTTTTACATGGCAAGGCCACGGGTGGGAGGCGATTGTGCACCGAAACAGCGGCGGGTACAGAGTCGTTGGGGCAAGAGTTATTGGGGTTGGGGTACTTGGTGCAGTGAGGTGGATATTGATCCCTTTGCTTACATCCCAGTGCTCCATCATGAGCGTCGCATTTCTCGACCTTTCCTCGGCACTTGTGACGGTTCTTTTTGCGGCTTTCTCGGTAGTGAAAGCTGCCGCAACCGGGGTTTCGGTAGGCGGGATGCTATGGTGGTTTATCATGGGTTCTGGGCAGCAGATGCGGATGTCACATGCTGCGATGCTACTGCTGGTCTGTGCATTGCTCGTAGTGTGCTATACTATGGGTTTCCAACGAGAGATGGGATTGAGTAGGCCAGAGACGAGGCCGGAGCTAATTATTTCCTCGAGCGAACACCCGATCCCGAAGCTCATCAAGGAGGCGGAAGGCCGTTACTATACGATGAGGAATAGCCAGAGTACAACTCTTGCAGAAGCCGTCCAAGAGTACAAGAGGCGTTACAGAATGAATCCCCCACCGAACTTTGACAAGTGGTACTATTTTGCGAAGAAGAGGAACGTTGTTATCATCGACGAGTACGACACAATCTATCACTCTCTAAAGCCGTTTTGGGGGATGCCACCAAAGGATATCAGGGAACGTGCGAGAGGATCTATGGGATTTAAGGGCAGCTTCCAAACGCAGAATAACAGGCTCCTTCATGGGTACATACGCGGCGGCGAAATACAGACTGATGGCCAAGGTCCGGAGTGGCAGAAGAAGGCGACGAGGGAAATGGTGGAAAGTTTTGTGAAATGGCTCCCGGATATGGACCTGCCGTTCAACATTCACGACGAACCGAGAGTAGTTGTTCCTTTTGATGCATTGCAGCAACATCTCGCCAAAGCAGAAGAGGTGATTCGCGGAATGGATCTTGATTCGGCCAAAAATGCATGGACACCGTTGGATATTATAGAGAAAGCGATTCCATCGGGGTACACAAGGACGGATTGGAACGTGTCCGCCGATCAGGGAATATGGTGGCACTCCACTCTGTCCTGTCCTCCAGATTCCCCAGTCCAACGTAGCCACCCTGCCTCAAAGGAGAACAAAGACACGCACTCAGGCCAGCTCCTCGGTTTTGTCGTTAACGCAACTGAATCATCTGATATTTGTATCTCCCCTAGCCTTCAAAACCGCCACGGGTTCTTTGACCGTCCCAACACCTTCCACGTCGTAAAGCGCCTCTACCCTGTCTTCTCACAGAGTAAAGTCTCCTCGTTTGGCGATATTATATACCCTTCACCTTGGTACTGGGCCCATAAAGTGTCTTACGACAATCACTTGGACCCGCCATGGGAGCATAAAATAGAAAAGTTATATTGGCGAGGATCTACCACCGGAGGATACTCTCAAAACGGTGGTTGGAAGCGCCATCATAGGCAGAGAGTTGTTGCCACAATAGACGCTAACGATACTGCCAAAATCCTTCAACAAAACCATACCTCCAATAATAACGACTGGTCGATCACCGAAGTTCCCCGGGAGAGCCTTAAAGAGCTCTTTGATGTCTACTTCTCCCACATAGGCCAATGTGATCTAGTTGATTGCGAAGAACAAAAGTCATTTTTCAAGCTCGCCCAAGTAGCAAATCAACAATCTGCGTGGGGCTGGAAATATCTTCTCGATGTCGATGGAAACGCTTTCAGCGGACGATACTACGCGTTTTTAAAGAGTCGGAGTGTGGTATTTAAACTGGCTGTGTTTAGGGAGTGGCACGATGAGTGGCTCTATCCATGGGTTCATTATATCCCGTTGACCATGGAGCTTGAGGAAGTGGCGGAGATTATGAGGTTTTTTAGGTATGAAAATGAGGGCGAACGGTATGCAAAGAGGATCGCCGATGAGAGTAGGAATTGGGCGGGGAAGGTTCTGAGGAATGAGGATTTGGAAGTCTGGCTATTTAGGTTGTTATTGGAGTATGGGAGGGTTGTGGACGACAACAGAGCTGTCATTGGATATTCTAGGTAGATAGAGTGCTCTCCTTATTTATTTGCATATGGTCGTTGATGGTAGCATGTATGGGCGTACTGGTGTTTTTGGGTTCGGTTTTGGGGGTGCAGTAGTATGTTAGATAACATTTTTGATGATTGTATGAACGGGGTCAGAGATGGAATGAATAAATGGATCCCTTGATATTATCAGATATTTAAGTCTGTCAACTTGTCATTCAGTGCTTATTGGCTGCGTCCGAGTGAGAATCCACCCCACTCATCAACTATTACCCCACCACAACGCTAGCCGTCATCTTCACCTAAAATGCGAATTTTGGATGCCTGTAAACTCGTTTGGTCTCCGTCGTTTACAAAGTCTACGGACATCCCCGCATCCTGGTACCTATTCCTCATCCTTTAATCACTCGCAGGCTATTTTCACCACTAGGGCTAATAAAACTAATAGTTTAAGATCGCAGATATCCTCTTCTCACTCCTCCCTCGGCGGTTTCGAGTCGCCATGGTCAATTCATAGCGAAGCGAGTGACGATTGGATCGAAGTCGAAGACGTGGAAGAGGACATGGAGACACCCAACACCCGTGGATGTACTTGGACTTGTTATGTTTGCCTGCAGGACTTTCCTGGATATTTCCCGCCAATCAGTGCGCAGGTTCGGAGGGGAAACTTGACATGCCGGAGTTGCTGTACTTTCCAGACATGGTAGGTGGAAGGATGTGGAGGACAGAAGTGGGAGGGCTGATGTCTATTGGAACAGCTGGCAATGCCATTTGAAGTGCGGATGCAATCACTCAAGACATCAGGCGGCGACAAATATCTGTAGGCTATGCTATTTGGGTGAACTGACAGTAGGACGAGGGATTGATTTGACTAAGTCCGTTGATGTGGGTCTTTTTCCAGACCTGCTCATGCATGTTGACGCATGCTAATTATCCCCATTAGACAACTTCCCATTCCGAGCCGATGCTCAAGTCTGACATTTCCGAGACCTCGCTTTGTGAGTTTCAACGTTGTGGCAGAAGCAGATCAAGGTCGGCATCTCGATCTACTTATGGCTCCAAGGAACGAGAAGAAGGATCTTACGTCTTCCCCTCCTCCCCTAGAGGGCGCCCGGCTTCAGCTCCACCACTTTTGGGGAATATATCAACACAACAATTCGAGCACGAACGCGGCCGAACGAGAACCAGGATTTCACTGGTTGATCGAAGCGGTAACTCAGCATATCGCTACGGCGATGAAAGACCGCAAAAACCAATATGTCGAGCTTCCTCCGTGCCCAGTAGCTCCCAAAAGACTCCAAAAGCAGGAATCTGTGAGGTGTACACTTTGACATTATCACCAGAAAACCTAGAATCGATAATCGGCTCTCAATGCATTAACACGATCCATAGCCACGGCAGATACTTTCTAAACTTCATGCACAATCTTGAGATCTCTGACGATGGTAGTTGTGATGGCAATTGCGATACTCCCCAAAGCCTCGGCACGAACCACGGCACCTCAATTCTTTCCTCTCTCTTTTCAACGCGGCAGACACCACTTCCAAAGCTGGGCGGGATGCAGTCATGTGGTGGTTGTGGGAACGAAGTAACCTACTTTGAGAGCATGATGGGTCCAGAGGGGAAACGGTTCCATCCGCGCTGTCTTCGTTGTGGGGATTGTGGGAAGGATATGGAGAGTAGGAGTGCTTATGAATTTACAAAGGACAGGTTTATGCGCTTCTGCTGTAAGAATTGTACGATGGAAAAGAGTACGGTAGTAGTGATCCACAACGACAAGCCTCGGAAGTCATAGATTTCCTCTCTTGCCGTTGATACATGGGCATGTAAGATTACCAGCGGCTGTTCACGGGTGAGGTAATGAGTGGAGTATGGATAAAAAGATGAAGGATTGATTGCAGGGCATTTCTTGTGATCGGGTGCGAGTGACACTAGATGCAAGTTCCTTCGCCATATCAAAGTTGGACCTTGACACCAGGCCTTGCTTGTGTCGCCCAACTGCAAGTGCCCGCGACTACTGTACTGATCATAGTAGTTCGGACGTCAGCAGTCAGAAAGGGGTGTCTGTCCGGCCAAATATATGTACTTGTCAGCGTCAGGAAGCCAATGTCCGATGAGTTAGATCTCTCAGCACTGGTATCATGATGGTATTTATTCTATCTAAAACGCCCAAGAGTACTATTTCTTCTTCCAGCTGGTCCATCTTTCATATCCCTCATCTAGCCGCGCTTTTTTAATAGTCAATAACGGTTGCTGCTCCTCCGTGTCAGCAACTGTCCGATGAGAAAATACCTGTCAGCACCCACCTGCGTCCGAACCACTGTGACCAGTACAGTACTATGGACCCGATATTATGGCTTGTTCGGGCTCCGAGAGACTGTTAGTCTAATGAAAGCGGCACACAGAAGAATTGGTATTGGACCGCTGTGCGAACAATCACCAAGTACTTACAATAAATGTCTAAGCTTATTTGTGTTCCTTTATTGGGGAGAGTACATTATTTGGGCGAGTACTCAAGCAGATCTTGTGGAACCAACTAAAGCTTGGGACCCAGCCTACATTCAACACCTTCTTGTGCAACATCTGGCGTGCACCACTGCATGCCTTACCTTGTTGATGTTGGAGTGTACGACTCACCTCTACCAGCAGCAAAGTGCATCAACAGGCACAGTTACACTTTTTGCGCCAATTACTAGTCCTGTATTTCAGAAAGTGACTCAGTCTTTTGGTGAGAATGAGGCATAATTGTACAAATGCGTTCTTCTATTACAGGCACAAATGGCCAATATAAGAAGGCAAAGTACTGTCATCTCTAGGTATCAAGCAGCATGACATAAAGGGCTGTGGAGAGTGGCAATGCCTGCCCAACATTTAAAATTCACAGCCTCCAACAATGATGCGTTGCTTTTTCCAACAACTCCTTGAGCTGAAGAGACAGCGGAAGGCTGGACGCCAACTTTCCTGCTCATCAATTTAGTCTATAGACACAGCGGTTAGATGTAACTTAGAGCAGAATAGAACACCAGCGGTATACTTTTAGATCTGATTGAGAAACTGATTTGCCCCGTGGAGGTTCCTTGGTCGTTTTCGTACTACATACTTGTGACGCGTATGATTGATGGAGATGAGGGGGGTAAGATGTCTTCGGAAAATGTGCAATCCACAGTTTATTCTATCGAATATAGGCCAGTGTGAAAGTACAACCGCATTAGTTCCGTCTCCAAGACCTGATTAGGCAGGGAATGTGAAATTCGATTCATACACCCACATACGCTACCATATGTATAAGCGCCCAAAGTTCGTTCACATTCACATCCTAGCAGTAGCATGATGAGTAGACAGGAAGCAAGTGAATCGCGTACTATCAATCACTCGGTCTGCAAACCTGGAGATCCGAATTTCTCATGCGCCGCATTACTGCTGCCGCCGAGTACGATTCAACCCAAGACTCGTGTGCGATTCAGACTATGTATCAAACGCCCTAAGTCCAAAGCCCGAACTGTGTTGGGTTCCTTCTAACTCCGCCTTCACCAAACAGTGACCGTTACTTGATATGTAACCGCTGGTCAAAGAAGTCCTGGCTTGTCTCGGGGGGGTATCATGGGGAGGTTTTGTTTTATGGGTTTTTGATTGATAGATACTGGCGGTTTTCACGAATTAGTGTTAGTGCAGGTTTTCATGCAGTGCTGTTGTCCATTCAGCCCTCCCCTAGTCGAATGTCGCGAACCGTTTCAGACTTCGTATATATGAAACCTCTATATAGAAATCAATGCACCTACTCTACATGAGACTTAAGCAGCCGTTGATGCATTTTATTGGCTGTTTGGACTTCATCGCGGGGTACCCCGCCATTTTGTTGTGGAAGTATTCAGTACTATTGACAACGGTATATGAGGAGGGATAAAATTCTGAAACGCAACTCAAACCAGATGGTGTAGATTATAAAACAATAGTTTGCCAACGGTTTCACCCAATTCATGCGATAAATACCATATTTCCTATAGGACTTAATATTCATACACAAATACATACAATAGATCCCTTTCTCGCTCTCAGCGTACATCGATATAAGTATAACGAAAATTTAAAACCCCCCAGAAATCGCCCCCCAAAAAGAGAAGAAACCGCTAACCAATATAAATAAACTTTGATATAAAAATCCCATATCCGTTTTAAACCTGACGCCTGAGCAAAGTAGCATAGCTAAAGATCACCGTATCCATCTGCAATTCAGAATCCAAAAGAAAAAAAAGAAAAAAGAAAACGCCTGCCACAAATGCCACCAAAAAGAATACAAAAAAGGCAACGTCTCACACATGAAATCAAATAAATCATTGAGCAAACAGCATAAACTGGTTCATCTCGCCCCAGTCGGGTCCTTCTTTGGTAGAGCAGACAGGCACCTCATTATCCCATGGGAAGTCTTGAAGCACTTCTGTCCCACATGCATCTTTCATGCCCCAGGGATTCCAGTCTTCGTAAGTGCTGATAGCTGCAGCAGCCTTATCGTCACCAGAAGTGTCTTCGGGCGTATATGCCGGTGTGAAAAGCGAGCTATCCAGTGTAGCCAGGGGCGATACATCCTCAATGCCCTCAAAACATTGGCGAATAGCTGTCGGGGAACCAGGAGTATCCCAGAACGTAGCCGGCGGGGTGGGAACCTGTTCCCCATCCGGGGCAATAGCCTTAGACCCTGTCGGCCTGGCAGACAATGACATCTTCGTCTGAGCTGGTGACTTAGACTTGGGAGTCATAGCTTGCCTTAGTGGAGTAGAACCAGGCAAAGGTGATGAGTTGGTTTTGATCTGGGGAGTTGTGCCAGGCTTCGGGGTAACACCGTTTGTGGGAGCTACCTTCATATCCTTCGGGATACCTTCTCGGTTCACATGGAGAGCATTGGCAACCGAAGCCAAGGTATACTCCAAGGGATTGTCGATCCGGAATTTTGCTTTACCTTCCTCTTCCCGACGCTTTTCTGCCTCGCGCTCGTGCTTCTTTTGATGATCCGCCAATTCATTCTTCAGCGTAAAAGCCGCACCACAGCCCTGCCGGTCGCACTTGAAATTCTTCTCTACAGGTGGTGGCGGTGGTGGCGGTGGTGGACGATTCTTTACTTGTGGGGAAGTTGTCACTTGTGGCGTTGTCGCTTGCGCTGGTTTCGGAGATTTAATCTTGGAAGGGGAGGAGTCTTGTGGTTGTCCATCAGCCTTTCGCTTCCTGATGTTGGGAGGAAGCCTGAGGTCGTCGACCGTAAGATTAGATCTGATAACAATCGGTGGACTACCATCAGGTGACATTCGGCCAGCCTTCTGCGCCAATTGAGTCCGGTGCTGCTCAGCAAGTTGTTCTGAGTGTCTTTGCAAGTTGTTGGCATTGAGTGCAGGTTGGGATGGTGGGGCGGCTGCTGGCACTTCAGCCAGTCGTGGAGCAGGGGCAGGATGATGCCCCATCCGCTGGCTGAGTTGTTGCAGAGTAGCATGGAATGCTTTCGCCTTTTCCCCATCGTTTTGCTGCATTTTGGCTATTTCCTGCTTCACAAGGGTGAAATATTTGTAAATAGTGTTGCGGCACTCCATCAATTCTGTGGTAGACATCGTGAAAACCTCCCTTGTTTCGCCATTAGGATGATATTGAGAGGCCAATAGAGTTTTCTAATATAGAAATACAAGGATTAGAAATCACATTCCAATCGTGGATATTTATGATTTTAGCTTACCTGTCGAATGAGTTCCCTAGCACTCGAAATATCGCCTCCAAGCAACATAAACATTGGTAACAGTTGATCAGTCCTACGAATCAAGCCTTTAATTTGGGGGTTCATGAGATTCGTCTTCATGGTTTCCCTTTCCTGAGGCGGCATGTCCACGGGCTGTCGTACATCAGGATTTTTCTGGTCTTCCTTGTAAATGTGTATCAATTGTTCGAAGACATGCTGTTGCTTTTGTGCCAACTCATTTCCGGCTCCCTGTACCGCCTGGGGAGGTCCAGTCACTAGCACCTGGCTGCGTGTTTGATCCTGCGACTGGGGTCTCGCTGGAGGCTTCGGCGCAGTTGGCAGGGATTGCGAGAAGTGACCTAGATTGGATTGGACTTGTGCAGGCCTGGAAACCTCGGCCTGCGATTGTGGACGTGGAATTGACTTTTGATCTTCAGTCTCTTTCTTCATCTTCTTCTGGAGGGTTGGGGAAGCGGAGCTAGGAGCTGACTGCCGTTGCTGCTGTTGCTGCTGATGCTGTGATTGCTGCTGTTGATGTTGCTGCTGTTGCTGCTGCAACAGTTGTTGTTGCGCTTGTGGTTGCTGCACCGGCATCTGCGGCTTTGGAATCTGCGTTGGAGCAGTTTGCGCAGGTGGGGCTGTAGAGAGTGGTGGTCGAGAAACTGCAGTGACGGGGGCAGTGGCACCTGCACGTTGTCTTTGGTGCCTAAGTTGCATCTGTTCGATTGCAGCTCGCATAATGTGCTGCTGCTGTGGGTTCAATTGGCTATGCGAATTCAACATATACATGTGCTGAATTTGCTGGTCGGTTAGGTTGATAACCTGCTGTTGAGCTTGCGGTGGTAGACTCGCCAGTAGTGACGACTCCCCCGGCTTGTTGGGCGCACCGATAGGACTCATCTGTGGTTGTTGTCCGACTGCTTGTCCTACTGCAAGACCTCTACTTTTCAAAGCCTGATATGCCTGTACCTTCTGATGATATGCCCACCGAAGCTGTAGCTTACGAATATTCTCATGGATTTGCGGAAGATTATTCTGTTGTGCCCACTGCTTCATATCGCCCCATGTCTTGAACTGTTGGGGGATCTGGCTCGCTAACGGGCCCAGAAGCTGCGGTTCAACTTCTTTTGTGTCGAGTATGGCAAGTTGCTCGGGTTTCAAAGTCATCTGGGTTATCGGAACCTGAGCCCCTCCTCCTGGTCTTTGCATGAGCGGGCTCGCATGTTGCGCCATCATCGCCGGCTTGCCACCTTGGGGATTTTGAATAGGAATGTTGGGACCGCTGGGGGGTTGCTGCGCTTGTGCAACTCGGGCATGCGCTTCAGCCTCCTGGGCTTGAGCTTGGGCTTGAGCCTGCTGCTGTCTCTGAGCTGCTTGGTGTCGCTCAAATTTCTCCAAAAAGTTTCTCAACTGATCTGGTGGGAGGGTTTTCATTTTTTCAATAACGTTGGGAGGAAGGTTTCTCAACATTTCCGGCGTCGGAATGACCATGGGACGCGCTGCTGCTTGTTGCGGGGTTCCAGTCGGTTGCGGCGGGAATGGAGCGCCAGGCTGCGGTGCGACAAACGGTCCATTAAGAACTGCAAGCGGAGGTTGCGGTGAAGAACCGTTCGGTGGGAATTTGCTGGCGTGAGCACGGGCATTCACGATGCGCTCATTTTGGTGCAGCATTGCAGCGTGCCTCCTTTGTTGTTCTAGCTGATTTTGTTGAGCACGAGAAAACCCCGGAGCTTGTACCTGATTTGAGCCAGGAACCACTTCCACGCCACCATTCGCAAGAGATCTTGCTGCAGCTTGTTGACTTTCGTACTGTTGAGCAGTTCGCATCAAGTCGTTAGGTACTGGTTGGGGCCCTCTGTTCTGTACCGGAACGGTAGCAGGGGAAGGAACAGGAACACCAGGTCTTTGCGGAGGATTCTGAGGCGTTTGTTGAGATGTGGGTTGTACTTGGGCTTGTAGCTGCTGCTGGTGTTGTTGTCGCATTTGAGCTTGAGCCTGAGGTTGAAGCTGCTGTGTCCGATGCGTCTCCATTTGGCGCCTTAACATATTTGTTGCTTGCTGCCGGATGACAACTTGGGCAGGGGTTATATTTAATTGCTGCGCAAGGGCCCTGATTTCGGGAGTTGGGCTCGCATTGTAGTTGTTGGCTTGAGCTGGTGACATCTTCGCCGTGAGTGCCTTCATAGCTTGTGCAATGTACTGTTGCTGGTGCTGAGAACTGAATTGCTGCTGTTGCTGCTGCTGCTGCTGCTGCTGCTGCTGCTGCTGTTGTTGCTGCCGCTGATGCATTTGTTGTAATTGTTGTTGCTGGATCTGTTGCTGTTGCTGCGCATGTTGCTGCTGCTGTGTAGGTCCTGGCGGCCGGTTTTGAAATTGCTGCTGAGTTTGCATCGTCATAGCGTGCTGCTGCTGCTGCTGCTGTTGAGGGGGTTGGCCAATACTCTGAAACTGCAGTTGAGGCTGAGGTGGCATTCCCATGGATGGTTGGCCCTGGAATGCAACGGGGGCCCCAGGTTTGCCGGGTCCCATCTGGCCATTTCTCATTGCCATGTCCGATGACTCGGCCATCTTCTTCTTCCTTGACTCCTGGATCAACAGCAGCTTGCTTCGACACTGCACTTGGTAATCGGACTGTATATTAAAACATAGTAAGAATACTAATCGGATCGGCAAACATCCGGAGAGTGGTGATGGCAAACCTTGTCTTTAGCCTTATCGTATGTGTTCTTTTCGAAGTTGGTGGCAATCTGAATAGCATGTGCCTGTTCAACGTCGGTGCGTACAAGCCGTAGCGATGAGGCACTGAAAAGTAGAAGGGGAACGTTAGCAGGTACATTAAATTACTAAAACAAAGCGGACAGCCGAGCTAGTAATTTGGTGACGATCGAGAGCCACGGGTTGCCACCTGCGCCCGAGGGCTGGAATGGAACAGTAACAGCACTAGGAGACCAAAATTAACAAACCAACATACATCTCCATAATCGTCTGGACCCGTTCTTGTAACAACAATTCCCTTTGCCAACCCACGGGGTTCCAGTTTGGTCTCAACTGATTAGCGACATATTGAGAAACTCGATTGCCGTCCGCCATGGCCATCCCTCCACCTCCCATCGGCGCAGCTCCCGGCGGATTCATCTTTTATAAGTCGTCGTTACTCGTCGTGTCCGCAGCGGTAGCCTTCCGGGGGAAATGGTAACAGGAAAAACGCAAGGCGGGGTAGAAGAGATCTTTTCAACAACTTGAGCTGATTCTGGCCATAAAAGTCGAAGCAGTCCGAATGATAATACCAGATAGCCCCGCTTAGCGCTGTCTGTAACGAGTAGTGGTGTCGCGTCCAGGATTACCGGCCGATTAGTTGTGTACCGGACGCAAATAAGGAGCAATAAATTCGAAGCGAACGCGGAAATGTTGAGTGCGATTTCGGGGTGTGAGGATAGAAACTCTACGGTAGTAGTACCCAAGTAATAGTGTGTGGTGTGAGTGTGTGGGTGTGGATATATGCGACCGAAAGGCGAGAAGCAGGTGATTCGACGCACGAAGACTTGTCCACGAACGAAGGGACCGAGTTGGAGAGAGGACGCCGCGAACAACGCAGCACTGTATTCTAACGGGACGGTGTGGTATGAATGAGAGATTTTTCACCGGGCATCAGATGCCATGGGCACGAGGTCCTTAGTAAAGCAGACACGCAGTTGAAGCTGCCTACGGTCGATTGAGAGTGGTTGGAGTGGTAGTAGTAGGTAGTGGTAGGTTGGTAGGTGTAGGTTAGTAGAAGAGAGCCGAGTAGAGTCCAAGGCAGGAGTTGTTGTACTAGACAGCCAGACCGACGCAGAGTAAGAAGCAACTTAGAATGATGTATCTTTGTACTCGAGTCGAGTCTGCATGCATGTGCTTAAGTATGGGTGTACTTCAAAGTATGTGGTATGTGCTCCTGGCGTGAGAGGGTGGAGGGGAGAGAGTTGGTGTGGAGGGTTGGAGGTAGAGGAGGATCAGGGAAGCGTCAGGGTTTCACCGGAGGAGCGACGCTGATTGGGCGGGATAGTTGGTTGGGTGTTGCGTTGACATCTTATTTATTTTAGGCTGGTTCTAGTTTAGGAGGGACGAGGGACGAGAAATTGAAGCAAGGCGCACTCGCTCCCTCCAAGCTAAACCGAAAAACTAAACTATCATTACAAGCGCGCCGCAAGCAAATACCCAGAGGAGATGATGATGGTTCAGTTCAGCGATGATTAACTGTTTAGTTACCAGCGTAATCCAGTCACTTTCGCAGATAGCAATGTTCATGGAATTCCCCAATTTATTTCATCCACAGCCTACTTCGCCCGCTATCTTCGTTCTCTATCTACATACAACTGATCCGAATTCTCTAGATTTTTTGAGTTCCTGGTCAGGATCATGTTCTGGGAACTTCAAGCCTCTGCTTCGGGTTCTTTGCCATCCGGAAGATTGTATAGCCGTACTCCTCTTTGTAGTGTGCGTCTTCATGCGCACACGAGTATCGTAACCGTTACTCAGCAAGGCAGACCCTCACGCACTGCATCTCACTCATTCTTTGCCTCGTGCTGGCTGGTGAGGTCAAGATGCTCATTCATTCTAAAATAAAACCAGCCATTGAATTTTATTCTACCAATTGCAAACTAGAAAAACTTGAACTTGATGAGGAACTAAAAGCACAGTTAGGGTAGGGTATCATGACAGTAACTGGATTGATGAACCTCTCATCTAACGGTGAAGCCCCATTTCACTGCAGATCTTTAGTTGATACAGTTGAATTGGGTATCCCCCAGTCGTGCCTCCCTGTTCGCTTAGGACCATCAAAGAACGAACTTTGGATGGCAATGCTGCAACACCCATCAAATTTCCTTCCAAGCGTTCCTGCAGGAGCACCATCCAAATCTACTCCTCCAGCTCAGGAGAATTGTACCCAATGGAGGGAATACACACACATGAGTGTGAATATAGAACTGTTGTCATTGTTTATCTTCACGTCCTTGGACGAATCTTCATCTGACTGGTTTTGTGAAGACTACCGCCGAGACAAGCAGGGATGATCCGGAAACGAATATCCGCCGGCCGCATGGCAAGAGAAGGAACCGTCTCAGCACAGACGAAAGAGAGAAAGAGGAAGTGCACTACCATCTTATTCTGCAGACTGCCTCTTTGGGGGACCGTTCGGAACGTCTTCACCAACGTTGTCTTTTTAATGCACACAATTAGCATGGAACTGGAAGTTGCTGAAAGTGCAACGAGCTCTGATATAGGTATTTGGTTGCATGGAGCGATATCATAGCTATAATGATCAGCGGTGGTTCTATTTCCACGGCATATGAATTCGGGTCGTTACGATTTCGAGGTGTCAATATCGAACTCTGACTGGGTCAGACCTTGACCAAGTCTGGGGGAATCTTGAGAAGGCTAGTTGGTCACGTTGTGTGGCTTACCCATGGCACAGTAACTACGCCTCATCACGCGATATAGACACTCGGAGACATGAGCGTAGATAGCTGGTACTTGCCAAAGCGTGTAAAATCACGGATTTCATTCAAGAAATTTCAAACATAAACGGTCTGAATACGCGCTTCTCCATTCTTGCATTCTTCTATCTGTCAAATGGCTTTTTCCTCGCAGTGGCAGACTACTATTTCCGAAGCCTTCCTTCGTCATCTCACAGCTTACCCCGGTTTAAAGTTTATGCCAAGCCTCGTCTAATGGGTGAGCATGTCGCGTTCTCGTTTGCAACGACGACCACCGCACATCACCACATCACCGCATAACCACACGAATTCCAAATCATGGCCGACAAGCTCCGTGCCACACAACAACTTGAGCAGCTTCAAGCACGCTATGTCGGAACTGGTCATGCCGATACCACAAAATAGCACGTCCTTTCTACCTCCTTTGTCGCGTCGCGTTATCTTGATGCTGACGGATGTCATTATAGTGAATGGATCTCGAACCTCCACCGTGACACGTATGCATCCTATGTTGGACACCCGCCGCTCCTTGAGTACATGGCGATTGGATCTGGTGAACCCATGGCGAAACTTAGAACGAAATTTGTCGAGAAGATGATACAGCCCGTGGGGAAGCCGCTGGAGAGGGAAGATTAGCTGGCGGGCAAGGGAGGAGGTGTGGGGTGAGGTGTGGGGTAGGTGGCATCGAGAAAGGGGAGAGAGCATCAGGAAAAATAAGTTCGCGCTCGAGCGAGGATTTTCCGCTCAGGCCTGCGCTCACACTTGTTTACCTCACTCACGCGCATCTCTCTGACTTATTGTGCTGCTCAGTCTAATTCGTCTCGTCTATACTTGTAATACTTGCACTCGATTTTGTAGTTTCAGTTCTATGATCAAGAAGCATTTGTTAAATGATAATATGGCATCAATTCTTTAACTATCTATGTCTATCTATGTACATACGGTCGATCTACGCTGGCTCACGTGCACTCAAACAGTGCTCCAGCAAACTTGGAGGTGCACTTGGAGGGGGCTCACCCAGTGCACTCGCAGAGGGCTGATCGAGCGGGCTTGGAGGGAACTGATCGAGCACACTCGGAGAGGACTGATCGATCGGGCTTGGAGAAGAGTGATCGAGCACACTTGGAAAGGGCACATCTAGCGGGCTTGGACGGGTCTGATCGAGCACACTCGCAGAGGACTAATCGAGCGGGCACGGAGGGGGGCGATCAAGCACCCTCGCAGAGGGCTGATCGAGCGGGATTGTAGGGGACTGATCGAGCACACTCGGAGAGGGCTAATCGAGCGGGCATGGAAGGGGTGATCAAGCACTCACAGAGGACTGATCGAGTGGGCTTGGAGGGGGGGTGATCGAGCAGACTTGGAGATATACCTGAAGCTGGCTGCAGGCGGTGCTCGGAAGCTGGCTGGAGGCAGTCGATCTGGGCTGGATGCAGACGGTGCTCGGGAGCTGGCTGTAGACGGTCAATCTGGGCTGAGACTGCATTCAGGGGTTAACTCGAAATCGTAGGGAGGTAATGTGAGAAGACTTAACTCGCGCTCTCCGAGAGCTGGCACGAGATGTTCAATCGAGGCCGGCTGGAGGTGATGCTCGGGGGGTGGCTGGAAATGGTCAATCGAGGCTGGCTGGAGATGATACTCGGGAGCTGGCTGGAGATGGTCAATCGAGGCTGGCTGGCTGGAGATGGTCAATCGAGGCTGGTTGGCTGATGGTCGACCGAGGCTGGCTAGAGACTGCACTAGGTGTTAACTCATTATCCTGCTATGCACAGGTAAGAGGGATGACTTAACTTCAAGTTCTCAGGTGCTTGTAGAGTATTGGATAAGATAGAGGGAGTTAGGGGACGACGATGAGAGAAGATGAGGGGAATTGAGAGGATATGGGAAATTAGGGGTATGACCTGCCGGATCGGGTTAGGAAGGTTGGCTTTCACATACGAAAATCTTTTAAGTTCAACTTTCTCTAGATGAATTCCCCTATCTCCCCCACCTTCTCTCATTGTCGTCCCCCAGCTGTGTCCACTACTCTACCAGCACATGACAACTCAAAGTTAAGTCATCCCTCTTTACCTGGCCTCGGCCCAGGCTCTTGGAGTGGTGATTGGCTGTGAACTATTATTAAGCATGTTATGTGATACATGTTTGGAATTTGGAATTTTCATAAAGAGCCTGGAAAACAAGTCAACTGCACTGCTAAGAAGATTTTTGAGTTTTTAACAACAACCACCACTTGCATGTAGAGAGTACAGTCTTTGGCTTCTCAACTGTATACTTCTTGCTGTGGTACTTATTTTCTGGTATCTTTTCTGCATGTTGTATGTACAACAAGATAAAAAGAGCCATCTAGTACTCAAAGAGAATACTACCGCAAGAGCATCGTAACCTATACAGCTGTACTTTTTGGTAACCTGCAGTGGCTAATTGAGATAATTTAGTATGTATCTAATATGCATTACATATTTGTGTGGATCTTAGAACTACACAAAGGCTCTATTTTAGTGAGAATATTTCTGCAATTGCAGCTCACTAGAAGACTATCATACTGATGCACTTTAGGTATATGCTAAACTACCTCCATTGGGTGCTGTGGCTTACTAAAAAGGGCAGCTGTGTAGGTTAGGATGCATTTGCTGGAGTATTCTATTTAGGTGCTAGATGGCTCTTTTTCACTCACCGCGTAAGCAAGAAACAATAAAATAGGTACCACAGTGAGAAGTTTGAAGTTGAAAAGCCAAAGACTGTACTCTGTACATGCAAGCCAGGGTTCATTAGCATCAGCAACTACTCTAGTTTCCTTCAGAAGCAGCAGGGTGTTCTGGACGGCTCTGATGGCTTTGACGGAACCTCGTACCCTCTGACGGAGAATTACACGCTACCCGTCGCCCAGGCGATGGGTCGCGTTGCATACGTACTCCTTTACTTTGTGGTGATGTCTAAGCACCATCAGATGGACACGTGTGTTATACTCTTCGCAGGGGCTGCAGTTATGCTCAAGCCGTTTACACAACGCCTGGCAATGTTAAATCATAGCTACTACTTATCGTTCAACGATTTCAAAATTTATGCATTCAGTTTCTATTCTCATTTATGTATCTATGTATCAATATAGCTACTGATCTACACACGGTATATCTGGACTGGCAGCATGCAGTGATTGTCAGCAATTTGAGGTGCGCCTGAAGATGACGATCAAGTGAACCCAGAGATACACACCGAGGCCGTGACCGAGTGAGTTTGGAGATGCCATTGGAGACTGAGATTGAGTGAACTCAGAGATGCACTTAGAGGCTGAGAGCGAGTGAACTCAGAGATGCACTTGGAGGCCGTGATCGAGCGAGATTGTACGAGTACTTGGAGGCGGTCGATGGACGGCGCGCCCGGTGCCAGGACTCTATTCATCAGATAGTTGATTCGCAACTGTGGGAATTTGACAATGTGACTTTACCTTTGAGCTCGCATGGAGAGCTGGCTGATGGTGGTCGATCGTGTAGGGAGGTACGCCGGAAGCTAATGCAATATTCAGGGGTCAACTTGTAATCATGAGAATCGAGGGAAGACAAACAATCTTAGGTGTATGCTGTACTGGGTGTATGCTGCACTCAGTGTTAACTCATGATGATGGCATGGAGAGATAGAGAGGGATGACTTAACTTTGTGTTCTTGCGATGATGGGAGAGTTGTGGACGAGAAAGAGAGAGATGGGGGATGAAGATGAGAACGATATGGAGAGTACAAGCGGCTATGAGAAATCAGGAGTATGACTTGCCCGATTGGGTTTAGAAGACCTCGTATCAGTGTGATTACCCGCCGGATCGGGACTTGTACCAGCCACATTAGGGATGGTCAATTGACTCGCACACGAAATTCTCTCAGTCCCAGTTTCTCATGATGATTTCCCCCATCTCCTCTGATCTCTCTCTTTCTTGTGCTCAACTCTACCATCACCTAAGAACACGAAGTTAAGTCATCCCTGTCTATCTCTCCATGCAATGATCATG
>Ga0307512_10001783_pt1 | contig 29246 bp, 40 predicted proteins | sample 14_EM_MG_FD_200267 | JGI IMG/M metagenome (GOLD analysis project Ga0307512, IMG submission 200267) | Populus trichocarpa ectomycorrhiza microbial communities from riparian zone in the Pacific Northwest, United States - 14_EM | ecosystem: Host-associated > Plants > Roots > Unclassified | place... | reverse complement strand
GAGGCCGTGATCGATCGAGTTTGGAGATGCACTGGGAGGCCGAGGTCGAGTGAACTCAGAGATGCACTTTGAGGCCGTGATCGAGCGAGTTTGGAGATGCACTTGGAGATCGAGATTGAGTGCACTCAGAGATGCACTGGGAGGCCGTGACCGAGCGAGTTTGGAGATGCACTTGGAGGCCGAGGTCGAGTGAACTCAGATATGCACTTTGATGCCGCGATCGAGCGAGTTTGGAGACGCAATTGGTGACCGAGATCTAGTGAACTCAGAGATGCACTCTAGGCTGTGACCGAGCGAGTTTGGAGCTGCACTTGCAGGCTATGATCGAGCGAGATTGGAGGAGGACTTGGAGGCGGTCGATTTGGAGGCAGGCGCGACGGCCTGGGAGACTGTCGATCGTGGGATGATGCTGTACTTGGTGTATGCTGTACTCGGTGTTAACTCATGATTATGGCATGGAGAGATAGAGAGGGATGACATAACTTCGTGTTCTTAGCTGATGGTAGAGAATGAGAGAGATGAGAGGAGATGGGGGAAATCATCATGAGAAACTCGGACTTAAGAGAATTTCGTGTGCGAGTCAATTGACCATTCCTGATACGGCAGGTACTACTCCCGATCCGGGGGGTAAAAACACCGATACGAGGTCTTTTAAACCCAATCAGGCAAGTCGTAGTTAAGTCATCACTCTCTATCTCTCCATGCCATGATCATGAGTTAACACTGAGTACAGCATACACCGAGTACAGCATACACCAAGTACAGCATACACCCAGAATTGTCTGTCATCCCTTCATTCCCACGATCACGAGTTGACCCCTGAATGTAGCTTCAGCTTCCGGCGTACCTCCCTACCGATTCACCGCCACCAGCCAGTTCTCCATAAGAGCTTCAAAGGTAAAGTCACCTCATCACATTCCCACGGTTTCGAGTTAACTAACCGATGAATAGAGTCTCAGCACCGGGCGCGCCTCCCACCGACCGCCTCGAGCTCGACCACCTCCAAGCACTCATCCAATCTCGCTCGATGATTCCCTGCTACAAGTGCATCTGCAGACTCGCTCGATCACGGCCTCCCAGTGCATCTCCAAACTAGATCGATCACGGCCTCCAAGTGCATCTCTCAGTTCACTCGATCTCGGCCTCCAAATGCATCTCCAAACTCGCTCGATCACGGCCTCGGAGTGTATCTCTGAGTTCACTCAATCTCGGTCTCCAGTTGCATCTCCAAACTCGGTCGATCACGGCCTCAAAGTGCATCTCTGAGTTCACTCGACCTCGGCCTCCCAGTGCATCTCCAAACTCAATTCATCACGGCCTCCAAGTGCATCTCTCAGTTCACTCGATCTCGGCCTCCAAGTGCATCTCCAAACTCGCTCGATCACGGCCTCCCAGTGCATCTCCAAACCCAATTGATCACGGCCTCCAAGTGCATCTCTCAGTTCACTCGATCTCGGCCTCCAAGTGCATCTCCAAACTTGCTCGATCGCGGCCTCGGAGTGTATGTCTCTGTTCACTCAATCTCGGTCTCCAAGTGCATCTCCAAACTCGCTCGATCACGGCCTCAAAGTGCATCTCAGAGTTCACTCGACCTCGGCCTCCAAGTGCATCTCCAAACTCACTCGGTCACGGCCTCCCAGTGCATCTCTGAGTATTGCTCCCAAGCACTGCCTGCAGCCAGTCGAGATATAACGTGTGTAGATTGGTAGCTATATAGATACATAGATAAATCGATGAGAATACAACCAGAATACATGAGTTTTAAAAATCGTTGCACGTTTAGTAGTAGCTATGAGTTCCAGGCGCACCAGCAGCATTCCCAAAGAAGATGTTGTTTTTCCCAGAATGCTCTACTGTGATTCGAGGTGCTCCCAGACGCTCCCAGGATTGTCGCCGGCGCTCCCAGGTGCTCTGCTATGCAACGCGACCGGGCGCCTGGGCGACAGGCAGCGTGTAATTCTCCATCAGAGGGTACGAGGTTCCGTCAGACCCGTCATAGCCGTCCGGAACACCCGGCTGTTTCAGACGGAAACTAGGGTTGTCGCTGCTGCACCATCCCTTTCCATATCGACATCGCCGTCTAAATCAACGCCGTCTGGTGCTTCCAAATAAGCCTCCATGCGCATATTTACATCAGGGTCAAGTTCTGAGTCATATTCGCCGTCTGACTTCTCGGTCGAGTCGGTATCATCATTTGAGGAAATTGACACGCCGGGCGATGCTTCCGGCTCTAAATATACCCGCTCTAGTTAGCCCTCCGTGTCCGAGCCCGCCTCATACCTTTCCTTCTGCAACTACAAAGCAACGGCACGAGAGATATCATCTCCCCCTTGGGTTTGTTTAACAATACCTTTCCCTTTACCCTTCCTCATCCCCTTCCCCTTCCCTTTCCCTTTCCCATTCCCGTCCTTGGTTCCCTTCCCTTTCCCGGTCCCTTTCTCACCGCCCTGCGTGTCCTCCTCACCCTCGCCATTGTCATTGTCATTGCCATCGCCAGGACGGCTCCTTTCACCGCTCAGCGCTCCGTGATCCGCTCAGTTCTCATCATAATCATCCTTGTCTGTTATCTCATCCCAATTTAGTGGTCTATCGGCCAGGAAGTCGCATTGCTTGTACTGCCGGCAGTTTGGTGGCTCAATCTTTGCGCTGAGATCATCGCTACCTTACGAAGAGAATCGCTCGCCGGTGCGATAAACCTTCCCCGAGCTGGTTGTCTGCGGATTGGAGCGATCGACTTGATCCCCGAAGGCATGGGAGTTGTCCCACCTCCAATTGTTCATTTGGTTGCGGGTTTTGTCAAACATTTGCCCCATATATGTGCGGAAGGCAGCCCACCACTCCCGAAAAGGCGAACTCCTGCTGCTGCGGTGCGGCCACATCATCTGGAATTGTGAAAAGTGGCGAGTCGTGACTGCATCAAGAAAGATTATATCATAACAGATGTCCCATGCCCTCCCGTCGATAATGCCGTAAACATTGTATATCCGTGTGAATCCACAGATGTGTTCCGAGATGAATCCCTTTATACAGTCCCGATCCAACGACAGCCGTCGATTTATCACCGATGTCGGCATCTTTGCACCAGGCTTCCCCTTTCCTTTGCTGCTGCCCTTTGGTGCCATCGCTGTGAGTTGACAATAAATCTACATCCGAAACATGAGCATTATGATACAGTTGCATGTAGCGGAAGGAAGCCCAGAAGGAATGTACAAAGTTGTGTAGGTTATTGGGTGTGTTTTGGAACGAGAGGCGTTGTTTTGAGCAAGTCACGTGAGGTCAAGATCAGGATGCTGTCGGTGTGTGTAATACGAGAGGAAACGAGAATGTATGTGTGGGCGGGGAGAAGGGATATATATACTCGAGTTCCGGCAATGTCTTTGTTCAACTTGTGAGTTTTGTTGGTTAACGAATGCAAAACGGCCCAGCATTCATCTTGCAGAACCACCAGGCACCTAATGAATGACAAGCCTCGAGACGAGATTTAGTACTGGAGGAGAGGACTGTTTACGACGCCGGGCGTTGCGTTTGCATCACACATTATTTTTACCGCTCAGACCTCGTGCATCTCAGAGGAAACTGAGTAGTTCTCAGTTTGTCCCAACTGTACAACCATCCAACATGGCTACCAACGCCTAGCAGTGGAAAATGCACACCCAACTGATCTCATAGGATAGATAATACGTCATTGTTCGCTTTGCGATGCTTTTAGCTATGCCAAAGGGGGATTTTCACCGGGAAGCTGAACATATAAACAATCAATGGTTCGAAGTATTGTGCCAAGAACGAGTGCAATACGATGATAATCGCGCCAAGATGGCATAAACACACTTCAAGCGGTGCAAATAGACCTTTAGACGTTGCTGTAACAGTGAATATCAATGCTCAGTTTAATCTGAGTATAATCTGATGGCAGTTAACCCCATGAGTGAATGCTTTTGAAGAGGTCTCGTCCCCGAGTATTGTCAGGGTTTAGAGTCCAGCACGGACTACACTGCACCTCCCTTTTTTGTCGAATCCGTCCATGGTCACTCAAATAGCAGTCTACCTCGCCTGCCGTTGCATATGCATGCAGAGGATATCATTCCTACCTTCTTAAAGTCGAACATCTATATCGGAATATGCCTTGCCAAAGCCCTCACCCTGACACCACTGCAGTCGTACAAAAATATCGAAGTCTTGCTAATCGTCAGAATCAACAAATGCGTGGGCCTTCGGGGAATTTTCAACTTCTGCCTGCTGAGAGCCGCGTTTCCATACCGGCTGGCGAGAGGGATTCCTCTCAAGGAGGGAGTTTCGTACCCTCCACAATCCAAGGGCAGAACTCCACCCCCTCATCTTGGTTGAACAATTCTCGCGTTGCAGATATCACTCAACGCGTGGCTTCCACCCCGTCCACTACACAGCGACGGTCAATAATTACACCAACCACCACGCCGGGTACATGCAGTCGTAACACACCAGCTCCCAGCGGAACCATACAGACAGACTCAACGCTTTGCGTTGTATCCAACACAGCATCCGGCAGTGCTAGCACTCCCACTCCTCTCAGCGGTCTTGATACCCTGCCTACCCCCATCCCGAATCCAGAAGCCCGCGCGATCATTACAAATCCACTGCGAACCCAAGCTACCATCCAGAATCAGAGACAGAGGCAGTGGCAATTGCAACCGCAGGCGGTGTCTACACCTCGATCAATGGTCCCCTGCAGTCGCAGCATCCATGGATTTGGTCACTCATAAATGACGCGTCTTGTATTTGCAACGGGCTGACTCCTGGAGCTCTACATGTGGAACAGACGGCCAATTATGAGTGCAAGCGACTTGGAGACGGTAAGTTATGCAATGCGACGCGTTGCGAAAGCCTGAGCTGAAGCCGCACCCTGGCAGATAATCGAGACGTACTGGATCACCGCTATGCAGCAAAACAACATTTGGTCCATAGCATTCGAGGCTCGCACAAAGGACATCTTGAAAGAGGTATGCTGAATCAACGGCCCACGGTGGATATTACATGCTCAAACAGGTACCAGGTTCGCGCACAAGTCGATAAGGTTAAATCCTATTTTATTCAATCAGTAATGGACAACATTGCAGAGTTTTATGATCTCCACCGCTTTGAATACGCCGCAGAGCATTTGGAATTCAATGACTCCCTTCTGGCAGACAATAAGTATCTTTTTCCGGTAGCAGAGCATGTGGAAGGTGGTGTACGCGGTCCAAATCCAATGCAGAGAGAGTCGAAAGCTGATAATGAATGGCTAGCGTCCACTTTACTTCCTGGCGGAGGCAATCACCCAGTTTTTCTACATCAAATTTTATCATCGGGCGAATAACCGCGGTAAGTATGCTGATCGATTTTATAATTCCATGATTAACGACAAGGACGGTCATATACCCTCGCCACTGATCATGTTTACATGCACCGCGTTGCGCCAGGCTCTCCTGGAGTGGCAAAAGAACAAAGGTGTTCATCCGAAAGCTTCCAAGTCAAAGCTGAAAGCGGACAGACCTGATCGCTTGAACTACTTCAACCACAAGAATGATGGTGGTAAGATCGCGTCCTGCTGCACTGTAACAGGTCACAAGTTGTTAATCTCGCCTGGCGTTGCAGACACATATACGTTCCTGATGGATACCTGGAACACACTACCGGAGAGCTATCAACAGAGGGTGTATAACCACACTTTTGCTACAGTCAAGCATCAGATCCAACAGGCGGAGAACCCAACGCCTGCCGTGGTGATCACCGTGGAAGCAGCGCGTGTTGACAACGCTATCCTACTTGATTATGTAGCCCCCAAAGTGGCGCTTGAGGAGCCTGAGATCGGAAGCACTGACCCAAACATCCCAATAGACAACTATTGCACGGATGACAAACTTCATTTCGGGCTGCCAGGGGGCAGCAGGGATTTCGAAAATCAAGGTGATGAAAGCGACGATTGCAATGCCATCCCCGCTGCCAGTCAGCAACGATGGCCCGCGACGGAACTGCAGAGCTTTCAACTGGGAAACTGCGATGTCGATGGATATGAGGGCGACGATGGCGACGTTGCGCATGCGGATGGGGATGCGGATGCGGATGCGGATGCGGATGCGGATGCGGATGAGGCGGAAGAAGCATCGCAAGTCGATGATGGATCAACGCAGAATGTCGACGATTAACCTGGGGCCCAGTGATCTCGACAGGTATGAGGGCGAGGATGGCGACGATGCGGATGCTGATGCAGATGAAGAGGAACAACCATCGCCAGTCGATGATGGATCAACGCAGAATGTGGAGGACTGACCTGGGACCCAGTGATGTCGACGGGTAAGAGGGCGAGGATGGCAACGATGTGGATGTGGATGAGGAGGAAGAAGCATTGCAAGCCGATGATGGATCCACGCAGAATGTGGAGGACTGAGTGCATAGGACTAGACAGTGTGAAGATTGGACTGTATATTACAGACCTGTAAAATACGATAATGGCGAAGCAAATGCAACGGCAAGTGAGGTATCCAAAGCGAAGACTGTATTGCAATATGTGACAAAATCTCAAAGCTAAACATATATGGGGCGAGTGCGGCATTCCATATATTATAGGAATAGCGGAGAGGTAAAATGTGGCTATCGGGTGAAGAAAGGCATAAACATCGCCAGGCGTTGTGTGAACGGCTACAGCATAACTGCAGCCCCTGCGAAGAGTGTAACACACTTGTCGTCCTGATGGTGCGTATACAGGGCGGATAGTAATGGAGGTGAGTATGCAAAGCGACCGGTCGCCTGGGCGACGGGTAGCGTGTAATTCTCCGTCAGAGGGTACGAGGTTCCGTCAGAGCCATCAGAGCTGTCCGGAACACTCGGGTGTTTCAGACGTAAACTAGGGTTGTTGCTGATGTTCAGCTAATACTTTTGCAATGTGTCGTGTTGCATAACATACTGTCACCATTTCACTTGCACTCATAAACAGCCGTCTTTTCCACATGTAGAGCTCCAGGATCCTGCTCATTGCAAATACAGGACAGGTCATTTCGGAGTGCCCAAATAGTTGGATGCTGCGACTACCAGAGAACACTGATCGAGGTGTAGACACCGCCTGCGTTTGCAATTGCCGCTGCGTCAATCTCTGATTCCTTTCTGTAGCTCGCGTTGGCAGTGTATTTGAAATAATTGCGCCGGCCTTTGGATTAGGGATGGGCGTAGGCAGGTTTTCAGGACTGCTGAGAGGAGTGGGAGTGATAGCAATACTGGATGCGGGGCAGAATACAATGCGACATATTGAGTCTGTCTGAATGATTCCGGTGGGTGCTACTGTGTTATGACTGCTTGGACCCGGCATGGCGGTTGGAGTAAATATTGACCGTGCCTGTGTGGCAGAAAAAGTAGAACTCACGCATTGAGTGATGTCTGCAATACGAAAATTGTTCAGCGAACATGAGGGGGTAGAGTTTTGAACTTGGATTGTAGCAGCTACTGAACTCCCTCCTTGAAAGGAATCCATCTTGCCAGCTGGTACAGAATTGAATCTCTTAGCAAGGGGAAGTTGAGAAATCCCTGAAGGCCCACACTTTTGTTGATTCTGACGATTACAAAGACCTGGAACATTCCGTACGACCGGAGTCGTGACAGGGTGAGGGTTTTGGGAAGGCCTTGTCCGATATGGATGTTTGATGTCAAGACTGGAGGAATACATTCCCTTGCATGCATATGCAACAGCAGGCGTGGTAGACTCCTATTTGAGCGACTATGGGGTGATTTGACAAACAAGGGAGGTGCAGTGTACACCACGCTAGACTCTATAGTGTGACAATACTCTGGGACAAGATCCCTTCAAAAGTACTCAATCATGGGGTTAAATGCCATCAGATACAACTCAGATTACACTCAGTATTGATATTCACTGTTACAGCAACGTCTGCAGGTCTATTTGCACTGTTTGAAGGGTGCTGATGCCTTCTTGGCGCGTTTATCATTGTATCCCACTTGTTCTTGGCACAATACTTCGAACCATCGATTGTGTATATCTTCAGCTTCTCGAGCAAAACCTCCTTCGACAGAGCTCATAGCATTGCACTGCGATCAATGACGTATTCTCTATCCTATTACATCAGCTACGTGTGCCTTTTGCACTGCTAGGCGTTGGTAGCCGTATTGGATGGTTGCAAGGTTGGGACAATCTGAGACCTACTCAGTTTGCTCAAGGATTCACAAGGTCTGAGCCATAAATATGATGTGTGCCGGAAACGCAACGCCCGGCTCCGTAAACTGTCCTCCCAATGAATTCTACATGTCGTCTCATGGCTTGGTGTTCAATAGCTGCCTGGTGGTTCTGCAAGATGAAAGCTGGGCCATTTTGTATTTGATAACCAACAAAACTCACAAGTTGAACAAAGCAATTGCCAGCACTCAAGTATATATATCTCATCTTTCCACCAATACCTTCTTTCTCTTTTCCTCCGGTATTAACACACCAATAGCATCCTGATCACGACCTCACTTGCCTCGCACAGAACAACCCCTCTTATTTCAAACGACACCTGATAACCTACAAAACTTTTTACTTTCCCTCTGGCTTCCTTCCGCTACGTGCAACGTAATCATATTGCTAAGGTTTTGGATGTGGATTATTGTTCAACTGACAGCGATTGCACCAAAGGGCAGCAGCACAGGAAGAGTGAAGGCTAGGGCAAAGATAGCAACATAAGCTAGAAATCAACGTTTTTCGTTGCATCAGGACCGTATAAAAGGATTCATCCCGGAACACATCTCTGGACTCATACTGATATACTTGATTTGCGACGTTTCGGATGGGAGGGCATCAGACCTCATTTTGATATAATCATTCTTGATCCAGTCATGAATCGCCTCTATCACCAATTCCAGCAGATATGGTCGCACAGCACGAGCAGGAGTTCCCCTTTTTGGGAGTGGTGGGCGGCCTTCCACTGGTATATGGGGCAAATGTTGCACAAAACCCGCCACCAAATGAACAGTTGGAGGTGGGACAACCCCCATGCCTTTGGGGATAAAGTCGAAGGCTCCGATCTGGACACAACCAGCTCGGAGAAGGTTAAACACACTGGCGACTGTGTATCTTGTTAAGGTAGTGATGATCTCCAGGCAAAGATTTAGCCGCCAAGGTGCCGGCAGAACGAACCAGGCGACTTCCTGACCAATAGACCACTGAATTGCGATCAGATAGTCGACTACGATGAGGATGATGAGAACTGGGCGGATCTTGGAGCACCGAGCGGTGGCAGGAACTGTCCTGGTAATGGCAGTCACAACGACGACAGCGAGACTGAGCAGAACACGCAGGGCGGTGAGAAAGGGACCATGACAGGGAAGGGAACAATGAATTGGAATGGGAAAGTGAAGGCAACCCAGGACGGAAAGGGCAAAGGTATTGTTAAACAAACCCTGTAATGGCAGTCATGATTAGGTTCTCGGCAATGGCACGAGACGTGTCCAGGGCCGGGCAACCTCAACCTTATATAGACGACTCGCGATCTCTCTGAGATTGCTAGCGATAATCATACCTATCAACTACTCTATTATATTACCACATCCATGTGTGCAACCGTATCTTCTCATATACTCTCATACGCGGCCATATACGGATATACGGCCTTACAAACCCCAGGGGGAGATGATATCTCTCATGCCATTACTTTGCAGTTGGAGAGGGAAATGTCAGGGGCAGACTTGGACACGGAGTGCTGACTGGAGTGCACTTACTTTGAGATGGAAGCATCTTCGGCCTTGATAATTTCCCCAGATGATGATAATGACTCGACTGAGTCGGACAGCGAATATGACTCAGAACATGATTCTGATGTTGATATGCGCAATGACGGTGATGTGGACGCACCAGATGGCGTTGATTTAGACAGCGATGTGGATATGGAAAGGGACGTTGACGAGGAGGAATATGAGACAAAGGAGGAGGAGGTGGTTGAGGATGAGGGAGAGGGTAATGGCAAAGAACCTCGGATGATTGGCCAGGGAGAGATGCTGAATACATCACCTGATAATGCTGATACCCTGGTAGACGATCAGCTAACTGTGCTACCTGAGCAAGGGAAGGAGATGCGTGAGCATACCCAATGGCCACAACCACTAGTGCCAGCCCGATGGGCACACACCACTGAAGCCTCGCCCACAACCACTAACTGCTGGTACTCATACCCTCAGTGGGCGGGAGTTTTTTGGGCTTGTAAAGCCACAAAAACCTCGCCCAGCGGTGCCAAATATGGGAGAATCTGAAGACTCCGGAAACACATCTGATGTCGATGTGGAGCAGAGGCTACTCGGGGAATTGGCAGGTGGCGACAGTGTCCCTGATGTCACACTCCCAGATGTTGCGCTCCGCGATGTTACTGTCCCCGATGTTGCTCTCCCCAATGTTGCTCTCACCAATGTCACTCTCCCCGATGACACTCTCTCTGAGGAGCAACCGGATGGCTCAGTACGCGAGGAGTGAACCAGCCGTCGCGTTGGGGAGGAGGTGTGCGTTCTGTTTCAGGGTCGGGAACTTGTCTTGTGAGTTCCCTTCGCTGGGATTGATTCATCTCAGCCACTGATTAAGGTACACATGGAGGTGTTTTGTTCGTTTGGGTTAGGGTTGTCGGCTTGTTCGTTACCATGGTTCTCATCTATTCATCTCAGTGATTGATTATTACACGCGTCGCAAGGGTTTTAACTCACTCAGTGTTTATTTTGTACTGATTTATAGTATTATGAGTCATCGCGCACATTGTGTCTTTGCAACTACTGGCGTGTATGGAACCTCCCATTGACGGTGTTGAAGTTCAATAGATCTCTGATGTATTGTGAGCTTATACCCACACCAGACAGCTCAGGCCCAGAACCAACTTTAATCCGATTCAACAGTGAATACCCCACTTCTAGCGTGTAATCCACAATGCCAGAGAAGACCCCATTCTGTTGCCCCAAATTGTCATACTGAAAGAAATTCACCTCAGACAGCTTGTGACATAAACATATCAAATTTCACCATTGTGAACACCTTCAAGTTAGACGTCAGAAAAATCTAACGGTTTGCAGCATGCCACGATGTGTTGCACCTGCTCAGTGTCCGGAATTCCACGCTAACCCAGGCTCAATTGAAGACTTGGACGTGTTTCCTTACCACAAATACCTTGAAAACATGCAAGAATTGGAGTCTCTACCACCGCTACTTTCTATGGCTCGGACAGAAACATACACCGACGCCGGTGCTCCAATGGGAAAGTACATTGCTGAGCGATTGGAACGCAACGCTCAGAGTTTCCTTGAGATAACGTACAAAACAATCCCTACTACACATTTGCGACATGTGAAAAGTGCAAATATATGGAGTATGGGAGCAAGAAGAAGGGCATGAAGATGTACCACGACAACCTGCGGAAGGAAGAAAACACCGCTCTGCGTTTCGCAACATTCAGAAATGGGGATGGCGTCTAGAGGCTTCTGGCTAGCATGGCAGATGATTTGGCTCTCGGGGTGTACGAACGAAACACTCTCACCGATATGAAATGGAATGACAATCAGCACTGCCCTAACAAATACTAGAGTCCAGACAGCATCAAAGGCATGAGATTGTTAAGGTTCCAGACAGTGTACGCCGAGCATCATATTTACACGACTCTGCGTTGCGTTACAAGCAATACTCTACTGAACCACATCTATTCTGATATGCACACTGCGGACTGGTGGTGGGAGACACAGGGGAGGAGCAATACCAGAGTATGATGCGGTGCAAACCGACGTTAAGTCAATGCTCATAGAGGGGTATGCCCTGGTTCCCGTGATGTTCATGTCCGATGGAACGCATCTCACGAATGTTGCTGGTGACAAGAAAGAGTGGCCTTTATATATGATAATTGGCAATGTATGTTCGAAGCTCTGCCAGATGCCCTCATCACACAGTGTCGTCATGGCGGCTCTCCTGCCGATTCCAATCAAGAACCACAATATTCCTCAGAAGTCGCTGGATGAGCAGCAGCCAACACAGCGAGAGATGCTGCACAAGGTACTTCTGTGGGTACTTCACCCTCTCACCTGTAAACAAAATCCCAGCACCGAGAGTGGGTATTACAATGATCTCTGTGCTGACTGCAACTTCAGGTGTTGCAAACCAGTTTCAGCAGCATGTCTTGCAGATTGCTCTTAGGATAGTGACATACATCAGCTCAAGCGGCATGTCTGTTTTTGGTGCGAGTCTCAAAAGAACGAACATGGAGATTATGTGTATCCTGACAAGCAACACACCCAGCAGGATCACAACCTATATCTAACCCTCAGCGATGCCATCACCAGGTCAGCGGATGCTGAGCGCTCGTCGTACCATGTTCACCGAGGAGTCAACAGGTTTCTACATATTCCCAGTATTATGAGTTACCTTCCGATGCCCGATCTCCTCTATTCAATGCCGATCTGAATTCTTGATCACCTCGAGAAGCGTATTTTCCACTGGATGAAGACCCACAAACGGCTCGACAAGTACAATGCACTATGGTTATCCGTGCCTGCTTACCACAACCTTACACCTAAAACTATGTCATATGAGGAAGTTTGACAATGGAATTGGAAGGAGATAAAGGAAATGAGCCGGTACCTGCCTGGAGTTGTAACCCAGTCTCTACGAGGAGGAAGCCCCACTCAGCATCCCATATTCAATTGCACAATTCCGCACACGGGCATGGTCAGAAGTCTATATGTATGGTCGATAAAAATCTCACAATGATGCAACATTGAGCTACATGGAAGACACTTTGTATCATTTTCACACCTTCAAAGATAATTTCTTACTCGGACGAGCTGGTAAAAGGGGAAGGCACACGCCCATACCCTGAGAATGGAGTTTGTGAAGAACTGAAAGGGGGACATGGAAAGAAAGGCTGAAACTTGGACGCTGTCAAAGAAGCAGTATGAATTGAATGCCTGGCGGGAGTATAGCAGCCATGAGATAGATCTTTTGAAGGAGTTACATGCCGACTTCAACTTTGCAAAGATCCACTTGACGTCACAATGGGTTGAACAGATTCGGAAATGCAGAGCCTAGCAACAGTATTATGCCAAGAGATATTAACAAGCATATAAAACGAATCTCAAGGAGCGTTGGAATGCCTCTAATCACAATCTCCACTACCTACCGCAAGTAATTACCATTCAGTGTTGCATTCGTTGCAACAATATCAGAGAGCTTAATCTCTAATCCCTTGCTACGCGTTGAGCGAACAGCGCTGCCACCTGCCAGTCCTTCACTCTGGGGCTGGTCTGGCTGCCCCACTGAGCTCCCAGTCATATGCGAAGCCGGAATTCCTCGGACCACCAATCCGCCGTGACGGAAAGCATCCTGACCCTATATTCAAAGACTCCAGAGAATCACCTGCCAATATACAAGACACAATGCACTGCATGACAATATGCAATTGCCCATGGGAGTTTCTCATGCATCCGAGTTGTAAGAAGACGTATATATCAGATCAACAACTGCACCCACTGGAGCTCGGTATTTACCTTGGTATCAAGGTCCAAGTTGAGGGTTTGGATGATGAACGCATACCTCGGATTGGTCAATGGACAGGTTGCCAGAGGTAGCGAGGAGGGGCCCGACAGAACTACTGGGTCTGGGTAGAGCAACGCCCAGGGAGATGTTAAGGTCTGCTGAATGGTCATCTTCTGTGGCAACTGCAACCAGTATTCAAATTGAAGCTCCTGAACAAAGACGGAGCTGTTGTTGAGTACTGGTTAGCCCTGGTGCTCACCACAATTCCTGAAAAGTCTTGGAACTAGGATCCCATCAGGAAATGTGTACAAGTGAGAACAGTACCGTCAGCAGTTGCTTTGCAAGTTTTCACCATGGGAAACATCGTTGGTTGGACGTTCGTAATTCCAGATATGGCTAGTAGTCGTCAGCCAGTAGACGGATGGAACGAGTGATGGATTGTCAATAGCCATATAGCTCTGGCGACTTGGAATGATGTGTATGACTAGTGAAGAGAGAATTGCATTTTGCACACAGGTAGAAGGAACGCAAGGAGAGGTGTTCGCAGCATCACCCACTGGATTTCAATTCTGATGCAAGTTCATGCCCAATCAATCCATTCTAACGTATGGTCACAGTTGGCCTTCAACGCCAGAGTGTTCATTTAAAATATGAGACCAACAGAGTGAGAACCAACGTTGAAACTGCGATGGGAGGGCAATATGCACCGCAATAAGTGGTATTCAGGACGGGCACAGCATATGCCAGCACCATAATGTCTCCGATGCCTCAGCTGGACCGTGTCCACTATGACGGAGTAATTCTGCCCAGACGGAATTAATGTTGGCTGATGTAACGATAATGTAGTATCTCCTTACATATCGTAGTGGATCAGCAACAACCCTAGTTCCGGCTGGCACACCCTGGTGTTCTGCACTGCTCTGATGGCTCAGATGGAACCTCGTACGCTCTGACGGAGAGTTACATGGTTCCTGTCACCCAGGCAACGGGTCGCGTTGCATCCTCACCTCCATTACTATGTGCATGGTATAGGCACCATCAGAACAACTTGTGTGTTACACTCTGTGCAGGGGCTGCAGTTATGCTGTAGCAGGTCATACAACACCTGGCGATGTTTTTGCCTTTCACCGGCCGACAGCCAAATTTCACCTCTCCGCTATTGCTATATATTGGATCCCGCACTCGCCCTGTCTATGTTTAGCTTTGAGATTGTGTCACATTGCGATACAGTCTTCGCTTCGAATACCTGGACTACCGTTGCATTCGCTTCGCCATTATCGTAATTTACGGGTCTGAAATATACAGTCTAATCTTCACACTCTCACATACTATGCCCTCAGTCCTCCACATTCGGCGTCGATCCATCATCGTCTTGGGATGCTTCTTCCTCCTCATGCACATCTGCATCGTCACCATTATCGCCCTCATTCCCGTCGACATCACTGGGTCTCAGGTCACTCCATCACATTCTGCGTTGATCCATCATCGACTTGCGATGATTCTTCCTCTTCATCCGCATCCGCATCCGCATCGTCGCCATCCTCGCCCCCATATGGGTCGACATCACTGACTCCCAGGTGAAACCTCTCAAGTTCCGTGGTGGGCCGTCGGTGCCGGCTGGCGGTGTGGATGGCAATGCGATCAACGCTTTCATCACCTTCATCTTGGTAATCCCCACTGCCCCCTGGCATGCAGAAATGAAGTGCGTTATCGCTGCAATTGTTGTTTATCGGGATGTTTGGGTCAGTACTTCCGATCTCTGGCTCCTCAAGCCCTACTTCGGAGTCCAAAGAATCAAGAAAAATAGCATTGTCAATACCCGCTGCATGCACGCTGATAACCGCGGCAGGCGTTGGGTTCTCCGCCTGTTGGATCCGATGCTTGACTGTAGCAAGACTGTTGTTATACACCCTCTTTTGGTAGCTCTCCGGTAGTGTGTTCCAGGTAATTATCATGAATATATAGATGTCTGCAACGCCAGCCGAGGTGAACAACTTTCTACCCGTTACAGCGCAGCAGCGTGCGATCTTACCACCGTCATTCTGGTGGTTGAAGTAGTTCCAGTGATCAGGTTTGTCAGCTTTCTGCTTTGACTTGGAAGCTTTCGGATGAACACCTTTGTTCTTTTGCCGCCCCAGGAGGGCATGGCTTAACGCGGTGCATGTAAAAATGATCAGTGGCGAGGGGATATGACTGTCCTTGTTGTTAATCATGCAATTATGAAATCCATCAGTATACCTACCGTGGTTATTCGCCCGAGGATAAAATATGATGTAGATAACCCGCAGGATTGCTTCCACCAGGATGCATTGTGGACGCTAGCCATTCGTTATCAGCTGTCGACTTTCTTTGCGTTGGATTTGGACCGCATTCACCACCTTCCACACACTCTACTACCGGAAAAAGATACTTATTGTCAGGCAGAAGGGAATCAATGAATTCCAAATGCTCTGCGGCGGATTCCAAGCGGTGGAGATCATAAAGCTCTGCAATGATGTCCCTTGCTGATTGGATAAAATGGGATATAACATTTTCACCTTGTGTGCGAACCTGATACCAGTTTGAGCATGTGATATCCACCGATGGCCGTGGATTCACCATACATCGTTCAAGATCTCCGATTTGCGAGCTTGGAATGCTATGGACCAAATGTTATATTGCTGCATAGCGGTGTTCCAGTACGTCTCTATTTTCTGCCAGCGTGGGGCTTCAGCTAATGTTTTCACAACGCGTCGCGTAGCATAACTAACCATCTCCACGGCGCTTGTACTCATAAATGGCCGTCTGTTCCACATGTTGAGCTCCAGGGGTCTGCCCGTTGCAAATACAAGATGCCTCATATCTGAGTGACCAAATCGATGGATGCTGCGACTGCCAGAGACCATTGATCAAGGTGTAGACACCACCTGTGGTTGCAATTGGCTGCCTCTCGGTCTCTGATTATTTGAGGTAGCTCGCGTTCGCAGGGAATTTGTAATGATCGTGCGGGATTCTGGATTTGGGATGGTGGTAGGCAGGTTATCAAGACCGCTGAGAGAAGTGGGAGTGCTAGCAATGCCAGATGCTGGGCTGGATACAATGCAACGAGTTGAGTCTGTCTGTATGGTTCCGTTGGGAGCTGGTGTGTTACCACTGCTTGTAGCCGGTGTTGCGGTTCGAGTAATTATTGACCACCGCTGTGTATCGGACGGGGTGGAAGTCACACGTTGAGTGTTAGCTGCCACCCGAGAATTGTTGGGCGAAGATGAGGGGGTGGAGTTCTGACCTTCGATTGTAGAGGGTACAGAATTCCATCCTTGAGAAGAATCCCTCTCGCCAGCTGGTACAGAAATGAGTCCCTTATCCGGGGGAAGTTGAGCATTCCCTGAAAGCCCACACTTGTGTTGATTCTGCCAATTAGCAGGAGTTTGAATATTTCGTACAACCGGAGTCCTGTCAGGGTGAGTGCTGTGAGAAGGAATATTCTGATATAGATGTTCGATGTTAACAAGGTAGGAATGATATCCTCTGTATGCATATGCAACCGCAGTCGAGGTAGACTCGTATTGGAGCAACCATTGACAGATTCGACAAACAAGGGTGGAGCAGTGTAGACCGCACGAGAATCCAAACCCTGACAATACTCGGGGACGTGATCCCTTCAAAAGCATTCAAATATATGGGCAACTGCTATCAGATTAAACTCAGATTAAACTGAGCATAGATATTCTCTGTTACAGCAACGTCTAAAGGTCTATTTGCACCACTTGAAGGGTGTTTATGCCATTTTAGCACGATTATCATCATATTGCACTCATTCTTGGCGCAATACCTCGAACCATCGATTGTGTATATCTTCAGCTTCCCGGTGGAAATCCCACTTTGACAAAGCTAAAAGCATCCCAAAGCGAACGATGATGTATTCTCTATCCTATGACATCTGTTGGGTGTGCTTTGTCCACTGCTAGGCGTTGGTAGCCGTGTTGAATGGTTGCACAGTTCGGACAAAGTGAGAACTACTCAGTTTGCTCCGAGATGCACAAGGTCTGAGCGGTAACGGTGTCATAAGATGCCAAAGCAATTCCCAGCGTCGCGAACCGTCCTCACTGTGCGTACTAAATCTTGTCTTGAGGCTCCTCATTCATGAGGTGCCTGCTGGTTGTGCAAGACGAAGGCTGGCCCGATTGGTGTTCATTAACCAACACAACGCAGGATATGATCCGAATTCTAGCAACTCGAGTATATATATCCCTTCTTCCCGCCTACACCTTGATTTTGTTTTCCGCCCGTATTAAACACACGGCCAGCAATTAGATTCACTGACAGCATCCTGAATAATCTCGACATCACGTGACATGCACAAAACAATGCCTCCCGTTCCAAAACACACCCGATAACCCACACAATTTTATCCATTCACACTGGGCTTTGTTCCTCTACGTTGAACTGTATCATAATGCTAACGCCTTGGATGTAGATTGATTCTCAACTCGCAGCGATGGAACCAAGGGGCAGCCGCAACGACCAGGGGAAGGCAACTGCTAGGTCACAAATGCCAACATCGGTTATAAATCTACACTTGTCGTTGACTCAGGACTATATAAAGGGATTCATCTCAGAACACATCTGTGAACTCATCCAGATATACAATGTTTGCGGCATCAAGGATGAGAGGGCCTGGGACCTCTTTTATCATATAATTTTTCTTGATCCCGTCACGACTCGCCACTATTCACAAATACCACTAATGTGGCCCCACAGCAGGAGAAAGAGTTCACCTTTTTGGGAGTGGTGGGCAGCGTTCGGCTCATATATGGAGAGACTGTTTGACACAACCCGCACTCAAATGAACAATTAAAGGTGCGACAACCCCGGTGCGTTTGGCGATCGAAACGATCACTCCAATCCGCAGACAACCAGCTCGGGAAAGGTGAAACACACCTGCAGGTATTTCTCTTCATACGGTAGGGATGATTTTAGGGCAACGCTTGAGCCACCAAGCTGCCAGCGGTACAAGCCAGGCGACTTCCTGGCCGTTAGACAACTGAATTGGGTTGAGATAATTTACGCAGATGATGATGATGAGAACTGGGCAGATCCCGGACGGCCGAGCGGTTGAAGGAGCCACCCTGGCGATGGCAATGACAATGACAATGCCAGGGTGAGGAGGACACGCAGGGCGGTGAGAAAGGGACCGGGAAAGAGAAGGGAACAATGGATGGAAAGGGGAAAGGGACTGGGAAGGAGAAGGGAAACGCTATAGGGAACCGTATTCTTAAACAAATGCCAGGGGGAGATGATATCTCTCGTGCCATTGCTTTGCAGTTGCGGAAGGAAAGCTGTGAGGCAGACTCGGACATGGAGGGCTCCCTAGAGCAGGTATATTTAGAGCTCAAAGCATCGCCGGCCTTGACAATTTCCTCAGACGAGAATACCGACACTACTGAGAAGTCAGACCGGAAATATGACTCAGACCTTGACCCTGATGTGGATATGAAGATGGAGGATGATGTGGACGCACTGAATGGCGTTGATTTAGATGGCGAATTGGATATAAAAAGGGATGGTGACGATGATGAGGAGGAAAATGACAAGAAGGAAGATGAAGAGAAGGAAGATGAGGAGGAGGTGGAGGAGGAGGATGAGGATGAGAAGGAGGATAACGATGAGGATGATGGCAGAGAAGCTCGGACGATTTGCCAGGGAGAGATGGTAAATGCACCGGCTGACGATGCTGACACCATGGTAGATGATGCGCGAACCATCCTACCTGAGCAAGGCCAGGAGATGGAGCAAGGCCAGAAGATGCACGAGCATACCCCACAGCCACAAACTTCAGCGCCTGGCCCACGGCGACAAACCCCGCAGCCTCCCCCATGTCCACGACCTCCGGAGACTTATACCTTCAGTGAGCAGGAGTGATTGTGGCTTGTGACACTGCAAAAACCTCGCAAAGGGGCGCCAACTCTGCGAGAAGCTGAGGCAGCCAGTAACACCACCGATGTCGATGTAGAGCAGCAGCTACTCGTCGAATCAGCAGGTGGTGACAGTCTCTCCGATGTCCTTCTCTCGTATGTTCCGCTCCCTGATGTCCTTCTGTTGGATGTGACTCTCCCCGATGTCCCGGTGCCGGATGTCCCTCTCTCTGATGTCCTTCTCCCCGATGTCCCTCTCCCTGATGTCCCTCACCATGAGGCGCCCCAACATGGCTCGGTAGGCGAGAAGTGAACCAGTTCTCGCATTGCGTTTGGTTAGAATTGGGTTCTTGTGTTGTGAGTCTCCATTGCTGTAATCTATTCGTCTCAGGCACTGATTAGGGCACAAATTGAGGTGTTTTGTTCGTTTCGGTTAGGGTTGTGGGCTTGCTGGTATCCTTTGTTCTAATCTATTCATTTCAGGAATTGATTATTTCATGCATCGCGAGGTTTTTGGATTGCTAAGGGTGTATTTTTTCTTTATTCACAGTAATATGGAACTTCGCGCAGGCAGTGTTTTTGCAACACCCAGTGTGATGGTGTTGGGGCTCAATGAATCTCTGAAGAATCGTGAGCTTATACCTACACCAGACTGCTCAGGCCCAGCTTCATTTTTCTTCCCATTTTACAGAGAATACTCCTCTTCTCCCATGTCGTCGACAATGCCAGAGAAGACCCTATTCCGTTACCCCGAATTTTCATACCCAAAGAAGTTCACCTCAGACTGCTAGCGACTTAAACATATCAAATTACACCATCCTGAACACCTTCAAGGTGAAAAGAATCTGACTGTTCACAGCACGCCCCGATGCATTGAACCAGCTGAGCATCCTGAATTCAACGCAAACAAAGATTCAGTCGAAGACTTGGACGTGTTTCCCGACCTCGAATGCATTCAAACGATCACAGACTCAGAGTCTCCACCACCACCACCACCACATCCTCTGCCGCGGATGGAAATATACCCCAGTGCCAGTAGGCCGCTGTGCGATTACATTGCTGAGCCATTGGAACAGTACGCTTAGGGTTTCCTTGATATGAACCTACAAAACAGTCACTACAACACGTTTGCGACACATGACGAGTACAAATACATCCAATGTGGCATCAAGAAGTAGGGCGCAATGACATACTATAACAACGTGCGGAAGGAGGAAAATACTGCTCTGTGTTTCCGAAGCGTCAAAAATGTTGATGCCATCCAGAAGCTCGTGGATGGCATGCAAGATGATCAGGCTCTCAAGGAGTGGGAACTACACACCCTCGAGGATATGCGATGGAATGACAATCACCAACGGCCTATCAAATAATGGAGTCGAGACATCTGCAAAGGCATAAGATGGTTAATGCGGCAGCCAGCCTACGGCGAGAATGTGATTTACGCCGCTCAGCCTTTCTTTAACAGCGATGAGCCACCGAACCGCCTCTGAACTGAAATGCACACTGCTGTCTGATGGTGGGATACACTAGTAAGCAGAGATACTCGAGGATATTAACATGCTAATCGAAGTTAAGGCAAAGCTCAGACTGGCGGATACACAGGTTCCCTTGATTTTCATGTCCGACGGAACACATCTCTTGAATTTTGCTGGCGACAAGAATGAGTGGCCTGTAGATATGACAATTGGCAATCTGTCTTCGAAGATCCTCCAGATGCCATCAGCGCACACCATCGTAATGGTCGCTCTCCTGCACTTTCCAATCAAGAACTGCCATATTCCTCAGAAGCGGCTGAATGAGCAGCGGCAAACAAACCAAGATGTGCTGAACGAAGTCCTCCAGCGGGTACTCCATCCTCTTACGTTGAAACTCAATCCCAGCGCCGAGAGCGGGTATTACAATGTTCTCTGTGCAGCTGGCAACTACAAGCGTTGCAAACAGGTTGTAGCAGCATGACTTGCACATTGCGCTGATTATAGCAACCTACATCATCTCGAGGGGCATGTCTGCTTTTGGTACGAGCGTCCATGGATCAAAATTGGAGATTATGTCCCTTCTGACAAGGAACACCCCCTGCGGGATCACAACCTATATAGAATGCTCAGCGATGCCAACACCACGGCCACCAATACCAAACTCTCGTCGTGCCTTGTCCACCAAGGATTCAGCGTGTTTCGACATATTCCCGATATCGTAAGCGCCCTCCCGAAGCCCGACCTCCTCCATACAATGCAGCTCGGCATGCTTGACCACTTCCAGAAGTGGATTTTCCACTTCATGAAGACGCACAAACGGCATGACGTGTACAATGCAATGTGGTCATCCATGTCTGCTTACCACGACCTCACACGAAAAAATCAGTGTTATGGGGAAGCTTCTCAATGGAATAGGAAGGAGATGAAAGATAGGGGCCGGTACCTGATTGGTGTTGCAACCAAGTCTCTACAAGGCGGAAGCCCCATTCAGCATCCCATATTCAGTCACGCAATTGAGTGCACAGAGGCATTGTTAGAATTGTATATGTATGCTCGAAATAAATCTCACAGTGATGCAACTTTGAGCTAAATGGAGGACGGCTTGCATCGTTTTCACACCTTAAAAGATGTTTTCTTACTCGGGCGAGTCTCCAAACTGGTGAAGGCCAAAGCCAATGCCCTGAGAACGAAAGTCGTGAATAAGCGAAAGATAGACGAGGAAACACATACGGATACCAGGACGTCATTCAAAAAGCGGTGCGAAATGAACCCCTGGCGGGATGATATCATCCACGAGATAGATGTTTCCAAGGAGTTGGATGACAACTTCAACTATCCAAAGATCCACTGGATATCTCATTGGGTCGATGAGATTCCTCGATATGGAGCCTGGGAACAGTATTCTGCCGAGAGACATGAACATGCGCATAAAATGAACGTCAACAACGGTTGGGACGCCTCTAATAACAATCTCAACTACATGCTGCAAGTAATCACCTTTCAGCGTCGCATTTTGTGCTTCGAAATCAGAGAGCTCAATCTCGAAGCCCTTGCTCAGCATTGGGAGAATAGCTCTGCCGCCTGCAATGTCCTCCCTATCCGGTGCTGATCTGGCTTCCCCCCTGGGCTCCCAGTCCTACGCAAAGCACGACTTCATGGGGCCCCAAAACCGCCGTGATTGAAAGCATCCTGACGCTATGATGAAAGACTTCAGAGCATTACTCGACAATATACAAGACGCAATGCACCGCGTGGCATTATACCGCGGCACTCGGAAGTGTATCATGGATAATAGTCGTACCAAGACCTTTATATCAGATGAACAACTTGCACACAATGGAGCTCTGTATTCACCATGGTATTAAGGTTCAAGTTGAGGGTTGAGATGGTGAACGCATATCTCAGATGTGTCAATGCATAGGAAGCCAGACCTGGCGAGGAGGGGATCAACGGAACGACTGGGTATGGTAAAAGAAACATCGTGGAAGGTATTATTGCGCACTGAATGGGCTTCTCCCGTGGCAACTACAACAACTATTCAAAATCAAACTCCTAAACGAAATTGGAGCTTTCGTTGATTACTGGTTCCCCCTGGCACTGACTACAATTCCTCAAATGTCGGGTAACTTGGATCCTGTCTAAAAATTTGTACAAGTGAGAAAAGAATCAGCAGCCGTTGCTTTGCAAGTTTTCAGCGTGGGAAATATTGTCAGCTGGGCGCACGTCGTTGCAGAAATAGCTACTAGAAATCAGACGGGAGACGGACAGAATGAATGATGGATTGTCAATAGCCACATAGATCTGGCGACATGGAATGATGTGTATAATTAGTAAAGAGAGAATTGCATTTTCCGCGCAGGTAGAAGGAACGCGAGGAGAGATATTGGCAGAGTCCCCCATCGCCTTGGAATCCCGGATTATTTGTAAAGAGAGAATTGCATTTTGCGAGCAGTTGCAATGAACGCGAGGAGAGATTTTCGCTGCGTCACCCATCACATCACAATCCGGATGCAAGCGCCTACCCAATCAACCCATTCCGACGTATGGTCACAGCTGGCCACAACGCCAGAGTAATCATTTAAAATAGGACACCGACAGAACGAGAAGAAACAGACATACAGCGATCAGAGGTCGTTATGGAATGCGACGCATTGAATTGATGATGGGTGCGGAGTAATCCGCTACCAGGGTGTCTCTAACGGCTCTGAGGGAGCGCATCTACTCCGATGGAGCCAATCCACCCAGACGGAAATATGTTTGCTGATGTCACACAGAACGCAAAAAGGCATGGAATCTAATAAGGAATGGGTGGACTATTGGGGCTCATCAGAAAGATGTAAATCGGTCTGGAAGAGACACCCAAACCTCCTTGACACTCCGGTAAATCTCACTGGTGCTCCCATGTACTTCCAGATGCTTCCAGGTTCCCCTGGAGTAAAGTAAAGTGCTCTCAGACTCTGCAAGAGAATTCCCACGATGCAACAAGATTAGACGTATACAAGAGTCAAGATTTGGAGCAGCTGTGACCTCTCCACAGGTTAGCGGGAGACTTTGAGAGCAGCTTGGGACCTCAGCACTGCTGTGCAGGAGAGTTCCAACCTCATTCCCACAGCAGTGGTTCGTAGGAATCCATCATCACAAGGCATTTTGTACATCAGATTCTTCTTTCTAACAGTCACAAGATTCGCTACATCATAATATGGCATGGATTATCCATTTAAGTCTCTCTATATATATACATGCTGCCAAACTGGCTGCAGACGGGACAACAGCGTAATTGCAAGAGCACGTGGAGATGCTGATCGAGAGAACTGGAAGACTCACGTGGAAGCTGAAATTGGATTGGTTAGCAGATGCTCTTGGATGGCTAGATCAAGTAACTCAGAGATGCACTTGGAGGCCGAGAGTGAGTTGATGTCAGAAGTGCATGTAGAGGCCGTGATCGAGCGACCTTGAAGCTAGATTCGGAGCCTGAGATTCTTTAACTCAGAGATTCACTTGGAGGCAGTGATCACGTCGTACCCAGAGAGGCACTTTGAGTCCGTGTTCAAGCGAGTTTGGAGAGGCACTTGGAGGCCGAGATTAAGATGACTTGAGAGGTGCACTTGCATGCCGTGATCGAGCGAGGTTGGGGATTCATTTGGAGGGTGAAATGGTGTAACTTAGGAATGCACTTGGAGGCCAAGATCGGGTAACTCAGATATGGACTTGGAGGCCGTGATGGAGCGGGTTGGGAAATGCACTTGCCCACCGTGATCAATCGTGATTAGAGGAGTGCCAGGAGGAGATCGATCTGGAGGCGGTTGATGGTGCGGGCTGTGCAACGGCTGCGCAGACACTATTCATTGATTAATTTATACTTATCCTAATGTAGGGAGATGAGTACAGAAATGTGGGCCAAGAGATAAGAGACTCGCTGTGAGCCGGAGACAGTCGATCTGAGCATGATGCAGTACATAGTGTATGCTGTCCTCGGAAGATGCTGTGCTTGGGGTATGCAGTGCTTGGTGTTCACTGTACTTGGAGTATGCTGTACTCGGTTTTGACTCATGATCATTGCATCATGCTTATTGCATATACAGGTCTCAGCCGGAGACGGAAATGTCTTGTACAGCCGGAGGCACAGATGTCTTGTATGGCCGGAGACATAGATGTCTTGTATGGCCGGAGACAGTGATGTCTTATCTGGCCGGAGATGATGATGTCTCAGATGGCCGGAGACGGTGATGTCTCGTATAGCCGGAAATGAATGTTGTCTCTGGTACGAGCTGATGGCATTCAGCCCTACTGGTATGTTAATATATATATACTGGCCTTGTATCCCTCTTAGAAAGAATAATCAAACTTCTCTAGCATCACTATATCAACAGGGTATGAGCCCGGCACCCGCTACAAATCATTACTCCAAAACTACCCTATTTGTATCTTACCATTAAGAGCCTCAAAACCCCTAACCCACTCACAACCATCCCTGTTCATCAGCCGCAACACCATCACAATCCATCACTCTACATCGTAATCTTCCTAACCTGCTTCACTCTGAAAAGATGTCAAACGAAAGATTCAAGTCGGATAATGGCAATGTGTCCAAACTGACCGAGAACCACTCCCTTGCCTGGAAGCAAAAGATTCACTGAGTCCTCATCGCCAAGAAAGCCCACAATATCGTCAGCGGTGTCGAACTCCTCATTGTCGGCAACGGTGTTGCCCTACACCCTCTACAAGAATGCTGGCATGACCGAGCAAATAAAGCACTACCACAATTACACCTCGGATGCTGTGACGAACTTGTTCCACTCATCGCGGATATTTACGACTACGTGGAAACGTGGGCAGCACTTAAGGACCGATCTGACAATGCCTCAACGAAAGTTGGCCGCACCCAATTCCTGTGGAAGTTCACCGGCTATCGACCATCGCCAGACGAAACAGTCACCCAGTACTTTGCCAAACTAATCACCTTCCGCAAGAAGTTAACCAGCACCAGAGAAAATATCACCGATGACGCCATGAAATCACATATCTTCACTACTCTATTTAATTCATATGAAACCACCATCCAAATCCTTGAACAGCGAATCCCCACTCCCACAGGCCAGCAGTGTATGGTTGGGATCAGCGAATGTGCCAAGCGAACGACCCTAACGAACGAAATCAGGGTTGCATCCACCGCAGCGGCCCTCTACTCCCTTGGCGGAAATCGTGGCTGTGGCTGTGGCAGATGAGGTGGCGGACATCGACGCCCTGGACAAGGAAACGTACTCCAGCAGCACCAATGCACATACCGCGAACTGGACAATCATACCACCGAACGATCCGGAAAATGAAAGCAGTCTGCAAGCTATACAAATACCTCCAGGAACGACGAGCGGACATGCTACCACAGAGGTCACACAGGACAATTCAAAGCCGACTGCGTCCACATCAAATGTGCCTGGGATCAATGGAACAACCTCAACAAAGGCGCAGGATTTGCCTCGCTCGCTGCAGCAGAAGATCCCGACCTGATCTGACTAGCTGAAAATGCAACAGCACTCACTGCAGCCTCCGGTCCAACAGCATGGGTCATCGACTCCGGAGCATCTCACCATATATGCGATGACCACAGCAGATTCAACTCAATAAAGAAACTTCATCAGCCAATAGTCATTGAACTGGGAGAAGATGACAAAGTTGCAGTTAGCCACCATGGACTCGTTAAGGTCTCACAGGAATACAAAGTCAATGCCCTATACACGCCTATGTTCCGGCTCTCCCTTCTCTCCATTAATCAATTGGACACAGCCGGATTCACATCCACATTTGGACATGGCAAGTGCTCCATATCATCTCCATCAATTACAATCACAGGCAATCGAGTCAATGATCTCTATATCATATCTCCAGGAACTGCACTCACTTCGACAGTATCAAGCATGTCGACGAAGTCCACTTGGAGAAAGAAGAAGAGAAAAAGAGCATCATCGAGCACACACACCACCATTCAATCAATCGCACTCTCCATGGAGCCTACTACAAGCCCACACCACAGCGCATCTCCAAGTGCAGCCAGCACCATCCCTCAATGTCCACTTGCCACCGAATCTCCAAAGCTAACTTGGAAGCCTCTCACAATCTCAGAATCATAACTGTGGGATCACCGTCTAGCCCACATTAATCCTACTACCCTACGATCTCTAATTGATGGATATACAAAAGACGACTCAATGTGCCCCGCATGCATCCAGGGCAAGCACAAGCAGAAGGTCAACAAAGTCAAGACCAAGCGCACTACAAAGCCGTTTGAACTGATACATGTGGACGTGTGCGGACCATTCTCCACACCCACCTCCGCTAGCCATCGCTACTATATACTATTCATCGATGACTACTCAAGATACAACTCCGTTTGGGTCCTCCCAGAGAAGAAGTCAAAGACATGCACTTCAGCCTACCAATCATTTCAGCCCCAAGTGGACTCCATGGGATACGAAGTCAAACAATTTCAGTGCGACATTGGCCACAGAGAATATGATAATTAGACCTTCCAATGGGTGCTCGCTGCTTGTGGCACAACATAGGAACCAGGTCCTCCCTACGCTTGCCATCAGAATGGTGTCGCCAAATGCATGCTCCAGACCATCACCAAGAAAGCACGATCCATGATGATTGACTGCTAGGCGCCACTTGTCTTTTGGGAAGAAGCAGTCAATACCGCAGTCTACCTCCACCCGCGAAGCCCAATCTACGGCCTAACGAAAAGAGGCGACCGCGACGGCTATCAAGTACCATTTCCAACTCAACACGAGATGTTGCAAGCATTTGGCAAGCCCACTCACTACAATGATGGCAATAAAATCATGTACAAAGCTCCTCTCCACCACCTTCGGCGATTGGGCTGCTATGCCAGTTGACCTATCTCCAAACCGCAACGGCATGGAAAATTCAGCCCAAAAACCTAGCGATGCATGATGGTCAGTTATGTACACGATTCGACTACACTTTGGAGGATATGGGACTTAGTATGCCGAGCAGTAAAATCACTGTTGGATGTCATTTTCGACGAGGAGAGGACTGCCCATGCATCATATCTACACGGAGACCAAACAGACATCTTTGCACTACGAGCAGAGACTGAATATGTTGAGGAAGTTGAAACGGGTGGAGATGGAGTTCCCCATGACCACGCAGGAACCAGTCGATCAGGTGAAGCCCATGGAAATGGTGATCACGTTGGTACTGACGAAGGTGCAGACCACATCCTGCCTGACGCTGACAATTGTCGAAGTCCCCCTGGAAGTACAGGTGTGAGATCACGTCGTCCTCCTGACGAGGAGGATGCACCAACGGTGTCCAGAGAAACGTTCGTGCACATTCTACATCTCCGCTGCGACAATGACAAAGCCCGCCGAATGGCGGCCATGACCAAGCAGTCCTGCCAACCACCACGCACGAATCGTGTCACAAAAAGTCAGTTTAAGATCACCCCAAGGGCACTAATTATCATGTTAAAAGCTCTCGCATCATCATCGATCAACACCGATCCATTCACATAGGCGGAGGCCATGCACAGCCCACAATGTGACCACATCAGCAAAATGTAAATCGGTCCGGAAGCCTCACGCAAACCTCCCAGACACTCCCGCAGACCTCACCGGTGCTCCCAAGTAATTCGAGATGCTCCCAGGCCCCCCTGGAGCTGAGCAAAGTGCTCTCGGACTCTGCAAGAGCATTCTCAGGTGCTCCGGAGAGCACCTGCAGTTATGGAGGTGCATTCAAGATGCCACGAGATGTGACTTATAGGATAGTCAAATTTTGGAGCTGCAGAGCCCTCTGCGCAGGTCTGCGGGAGACTTAGTGCCGTATTCTCCCAGTAGTGGTTCTTAGGGTTCCATAACCACAAGGCATTTCGTATATCAGATTCATCTTGGTTACAGTCACAAGATTAGCTGCATCATAATATGGCATGTATTATCTATCTAAGTCTCTCTATATATATACATACGGCCAATCTGGCGGCAGATGGTACTGGAGCGTAATCGCAGGAGCACCTGAAGACCCTGATTGGGAGAACTTAGAGATGCACTTGGAGGCCGCGATCGAGCGTGTTTGGAGATGCACTTGGAGGCCGTGATCGAGCGAGTTTGGAGATGCATTTGGAGGCCGAGATCGAGTTGAACTCAGAGATGCACTTGGAGGCCGTGATCGAGCGGGTTTGGAGATGCATTTGGAGGCCGAGATCGAGTAACTCAGAGATGCACTTGGAGGCTGAGATCAAGTTGAACTCAGAGATGCACTTGGAGGCCGGGATCGAGCAAGATTGGGGATGCACTTGGAGGCCGAGATCAAGTTGAACTCAGAGATGCACTTGGAGGCCGTAATCGAGCGAGTTTGGAGATGCACATG
>Ga0307512_10001781_pt1 | contig 29274 bp, 26 predicted proteins | sample 14_EM_MG_FD_200267 | JGI IMG/M metagenome (GOLD analysis project Ga0307512, IMG submission 200267) | Populus trichocarpa ectomycorrhiza microbial communities from riparian zone in the Pacific Northwest, United States - 14_EM | ecosystem: Host-associated > Plants > Roots > Unclassified | place... | reverse complement strand
GCCGCCGTCGAGAACGTAGTGGCTGACCAGCCCGTCGATGAACTCCCGTACCTGGGTGCGGAATTCGTCGCTCTCGCTCTCCATCTGCTCGATGGTCTCGGCCAGGCCGTGGGTGTGCTGGACCTTGCGGCCCTTGAGATACCGCCCGTACTTGTTCTCGTGGTTGCCGGGGACGCACAGCGCGCTGCCCGAGCCGACCATCGCCATCACACGGCGCAGCACGCCGGGGCTGTCCGGGCCGCGGTCGACGAGGTCGCCGACGAAGACGGCCGTACGGCCCTCCGGGTGCGCGCCGTCGACGTAGCCCAACTTGCCGAGCAGCGAATCCAGTTCAGGGGCGCAGCCGTGGATGTCGCCGATGATGTCGAACGGGCCGGTGAGGTGGGTGAGGTCGTTGAAGCGCTTCTCGGTGACGACCGAGGCGTTCCCGATGTCCTCCACACCGCGCAGGATGTGCACCTTGCGGAAACCCTCGCGCTCCAAGTGCCGCACCGACCGGCGGAGTTCGCGGATGTGGCGCTGGATGACCCGGCGCGGCATGTCGGCCCGGTCAGTGCGGCCCGCGTTGCGCTCGGCGCACACCTCCTCCGGCACGTCCAGCACGATGGCGATGGGCAGCACGTCGTACTGCTTGGCCAGGTCGATCAGCTGCCGCCGGGAGTCCTGCTGCACGCTGGTCGCGTCGACGACGGTGCGGCGGCCCGCGGCCAGGCGCTTGCCGGCGATGTAGTGCAGGACGTCGAAGGCGTCCCGGGTGGCGCTCTGGTCGTTCTCGTCGTCGGAGACCAGACCGCGGCAGAAGTCGGAGGAGATCACCTCGGTCGGCTTGAAGTGCCGGCGGGCGAAGGTCGACTTGCCGGAGCCGGAGGCGCCGACGAGGACGACCAGGGAGAGGTCGGTGACGGGGAGGACCCGCCCCCTGTGCTGTGTCTCGGTCATGCTGCCTTCGCCTCCTTCTCGTTCTTGTTGCTGTTCATCGGGTCTGCACTCAGGGCGAAGACGGCCATCTGGGTGGGCGGCCCCACCTCGGGGTCGTCGAGCCCGACCGGAACGAACTCCACTGTGTACCCGTGCCGTTCGGCCACCGCCCCGGCCCAGGCGCGGAACTCCTCGCGGGTCCACTCGAAGCGATGGTCGCCGTGCCGGACATGGCCGGCCGGGAGGGACTCCCAGCGGACGTTGTACTCGACGTTCGGGGTGGTCACCAGGACCGTCCTCGGGCGGGCCGCACCGAACACCGCGTACTCCAGGGCGGGCAGCCGCGGCAGGTCGAGGTGCTCGATGACCTCGCTGAGCACGGCGGCGTCGTAGCCCTTGAGCCGGTTGTCGGTGTAGGCGAGCGAGCCCTGGAAGAGCTTGACGCGCGAGGCCTGCCGCTCCCCCATGCGATCCAGCTTCAACCGCCGGGAGGCGATGGTCAGCGCGCGCATCGACACGTCGACGCCGGCGATCTCCGTGAACCGCGGGTCCTTGAGCAGCGCCTGCACCAACTGGCCCTGTCCGCAGCCGAGATCGAGCACACGCGTGGCACCGGACGTGCCGAGCGCGGCGATGATCGCGTCCCGCCGCAGCACGGCGAGCGGGGTCGGCCTCTCCTCCGTCTCGGTCTCCGCCCCGACCGCGTTGTCGATGTCCTCGACCTCGCTGTCGTCCGCCTCCGCGAGCCGCACCAGCTCCAGCCGCTCCATCGCCTCCCGGGTCAGCGACCAGCGGCGCGACAGATAGCGGCTGGTGATCAGCTTCTGCTCCGGGTGCTCGGGCAGCCAGCCCTCACCGGCCCGCAGCAGCTTGTCGACCTCGTCGGACGCCACCCAGTAGTGCTTCGCGTCGTCGAGGACCGGAAGCAGGACGTAGAGATGACGCAGCGCCTCGGCGAGAGTCAGCGTCTCGGACTCCAGGACGAGACGCACATACCGCGAGTCGCCCCACTCCGGGAACTCGGCGTCCAGCGCCACCGGATCGACGGTGACCGCCCAGCCCAGCGGCTCGAAGAGACGCCGCACGAGCTCCGGGCCGCCACGGGCGGGCAGCGCCGGCACCTCGATGCGGAGCGGGAGTGGCCGGCCCGGCAGTTCGGGCCTGGCGTGGCAGGTGCCCTTCATCGCGCTGGAGAACACGCTGCTCAGCGCCACCGCGAGCAGCGAGGAGGCCGCGTACGGGCGGTCGTTGACGTACTGCGCGAGTGCCGCGTCGGGCGCCCCGCCGCGTCCCTTGCCCTTCCCCCGGCGCACCAGCGCCACCGCGTCGACCTCCAGCAGCAGCGCCGCCGTGCAGCGCCGGGCGTCCGCCTCGGGGTAGAGGACATGCGCCGTGCCGTAGGACGTGGAGAACGCCTGCGCCTTGTCGGGGTGCTTGTGCAGCAGGAAGCCGAGGTCGGTGGCGGGGCGTTGTGGGGTGCCGGTGGCGGTGATGGTCAGGAACACGGTGAGTACACCTCGATGAGCCTTCCGAACTGCGGGTATGCGCCGTGCCCGGTGCGCATCGAGTGCACGCCCCGGCGCCCGATCAACGTACAGCGAACACCTCGAAGACACTCAGGATTTTCCGCTCATCGGTCCCGAATCGGCAGGGCCGAACCCAGTCCCGGAGGATCGACACTCTGAGCGATAGTGTCGTTACGTACAGCTACATCACGCCGGGCTGCACACATCCGTGGCCGCCTGAGCCGCCGCAGGTCACCGCACGCCCTCCCCCACCCCGGTCTCCCACCCCGGGCGGGCTCCAGGAAGGAACACGCGAAAGTGAAGCACCCAAAGAGCGGGGCGTACCCCCTGGCCCTTGGCGCGGCGGCGGTCTGCGGTGTCCTCGTCCTGACGGGCTGCGGCGCGCAGCACAAGGCGTCCGGCCCCTCCAGTAGTCCGCCCGCCACATCAACCCCCAATGCCACCGCCAATGCCAACGCCAACGCCGGTGGCATCGCCTGCGGCAAAGCGGCCGGCCTGCAGGCATCCGGCTCGACCGCCCAGCAGTACGCAATGCGGTTCTGGATCAAGAACTACACGAGGGCGTGCCCAGGTACCCGCATCACCTATGACGGCAATGGTTCCGGAGCCGGTCAGGCGGATTTCCTGCACGGCCGCACCGCGTTCGCAGGCTCCGACTCCGCGCTGAGCCCCGCTCAGATCACCCGGTCCAAGAGCGCCTGCACGAACGGCGGGCACGCCGTCGACCTGCCCGTGGTCGGCGGCCCGATCGCGGTCGGCTACCACGTGAAGGGGGTCGGCAGACTGGTCCTTGACGCCCCCACCCTCGCGAAGATCTTCAACTCGCAGATCACCACGTGGAACGACCCCGCGATCGCAGAACTCAACCCGGGCACCACGTTGCCGAAGATGCCGATCCGGCCTTTCCACCGCTCCGACGCCTCGGGCACGACCGACAACTTCACCTCCTACCTGAGCGCCACCGCCGCCGGCGCCTGGCCGTACCCGCACGGCAAGCAATGGGTCGCCAAGGGCGGCCAGTCCGCCAAAGGCTCTTCGGGCCTGGCCGCCGAGGTCAAGCAGACAGCAGGCGCGATCGGCTACTTCGAGTTGTCGTACGCCATCGACAACGCCATCCCCATGACCGCCATCGCCACCGGCGCCTCTTCTCCGGTCGACCCGAACATCATCAACGCGTCGAAAGCCATCGCCGGCGCGAAGATCACTGGTACCGCGGGCGACATCACGCTCGCCCTCGACTACACGACCAAGGCCGCGAACGCCTACCCCATTGACATGGTCACCTACGAAGTCGTCTGCAACACGGGCAACAAACCGGCAACCTGGCCTGCCACCAAGGCGTTCCTCACCTACATCGCCGGCCAGAAGGGCCAGCAGGACCTCAGTTTCCAGGGCTACGCCACGCTCCCCGCCGGCGTCATCAACAAGGTCCGAGCCGGCATCAACAGCATGCCCTGAGTCCCTTGCCGGCCTGCCCGGCCCGTGCCGGGCGGCGACCGCTCCAGCCGGCCGGCGGGCGGCCCCGCCCCGCTCAGTTCCAAGTCGCCGCCGCCTTCTCGCTCTCGCCCGGGCGCGTCTCCCCGGCCCCCCGGGACCTGGCATCCCGGCGGTCCAGCCAGCTCAGTACCGGAACGGTCATGATCGTGGTGACCAGGGCGACGAGGACGAGTGCGGCGAACAGTTCCTTGCTGACGATGCCTGCTGCCAGCCCGGTGTTGAGCGCTATCAGCTGCATCAGTCCGCGGGCGTTCATCATGGCGCCGACCCGGACGGCCACCGGGCCGGGTTCGCCGCGCAGCCGGGCGGCGGCCCAGCAGCCGCCGAACTTGCCTACCACCGCCAGGACGACCGCGGCCGCTCCGAACGCCGTCACGGACGGGTCGGAGAACACGTCGAACCGGGTGTTGAGGCCGGAGTAGGTGAAGAACATGGGGACGAACACCACCTGGGTCACGGACTGGGTGGTCCGCACAAGCCGTTCCGCCGCCTCGCCGCGGGGCATCGCCATCCCGACGCAGAACGCCCCGAACACGGCGTACAGGTCGATGATGTCGGTGAACCAGGCGGCGCAGAACAGCACGGCGACGGTGAACAGCAGCCGGGTGTCGTCGCCGAGGCCCGGCCGGGTCACGATCCAGGCCAGCAGGCGGCGGCCCAACAGCAACAGCACGGCCACGAACAGCAGGGAGCCGCCGACTGCCGTGAGGATGTGTCCCGCATCGCCGGAGGCCACGCTCAGCACTCCCGCGAGCAGGATCCAGGCGATCGCGTCGTCCGTGGCCCCGGAGGCCATCGCAAGGGAGCCGAACCGGGTTCCTGCCAGCCCTCGTTCGGTGATGATGCGAGCCAGCATGGGGAAGGCGGTGATCGCCAGGGCGACGCCGACGAACGCCGCCGTCACCCATGCCGAGACCCCGTCGACGAAGATGCCGACATGGCCGTGGGCCACGAGGGTCAGTCCCGCGCCGAGCGCCAGGGGGATGGCCACCCCGGCGGAGGAGACGGCGACTGCGGTGCCGGCCAGCCCGCGTCCCGCATGGGCCCGGAACTCGTATCCGGCACCGAACATCAGGGCCACCAGACCGATCTGGCCGGCCACGTACAGCACCGGTTTCAGTTCCGTCGGGAACACCTCGGCGGAGACGCCTGGCGCGAGAAGTCCGAACAGTGAGGGGCCGAGCAGCACCCCGGCGATCATCTCGCCGACCACGGGCGGCTGGCCGAAGCGGCCGGCCACCAGGACGACCAGACGGCACGTCAGCAGAATCACGACGACGGCCAGGAAGAAGGCGGGAGCGAGCTCCACAGGAGTCATGGTCTCGTCCCTCTCAGCGGCCGGCGGTGACGGAGGAGGCGGTGCCGCCGGACTTGGCGGCGAAGTAGGTGCGGCACAGCCCCTGGCGCCGGGCGTCCCAGACCATGTAGGTGCCCAGGACCAGCTGGGTGATGCTGCGCGGGACCGCCGCCCAGCGGTCGGCCAGGCGCATCGCCGTGAGCCGGGCCCGCCGGCGGAGCGGACTCCAGGTCTCCGCGCCGTCGCGCGGTACGAGCAGGCAGGGACCGCGGCTGGGCAGTGAACGGGTGTGCTCCACCGAGGAGTACAGCCGGAAGCGGCTCAGCATCTCCTCGGCCGCGACCCGCATGGTGAGGACGGCGAAGCCGCGCGCCGGACAGGGACGGTTGGCGGTGACCCCGAACGGGATGAACGCGGACGGCTTGGTATCGGGGTTCAGCCACCGGTCCGGGTCGAACCGCTCTCCCCCGAAGGAGCCGGATCCCTGGTACTCGGGGTAGTTGAACAGCAGAACCGAGCCGGCCGGGATGGGGTCCCGCCCGTCCCGGGGTATCTCCCCGGAAGTGATCCTGTGGGCCACGCCGAAGAGCGGGAAGTGCTGGAGCGTCTCGTTGACGACGCGGTCCAGGAAGTCCGGGTCCTCCTCACCGGCCGGCAGGCGGTCCTGCACCGGCGGGTGCATGGCGAGGGCCAGCAGCAGATGGGCCATCGCCTCCGACATCTGCACCACGGCGGTGTTGAAGAACGTGCCCTGCAAGTAGTACGCCTGCTCCTGCTCGGAGAGCGAGAGGGGCAGCGGACCGGGCGGCGGGTCGTGCGCGAGCCGGTCCCGCAAATGGGCGGTGAGCCGAGCCCTGCGGTCCATGTGGCGCAGGCTGGTGCACTTCAGAGCGCTTACCACGTCGTCCGCGTTGCCGACGATCAGATCCCGGACGTGGCGCGGGCAGGGCCGGCGGAAGACGACCTCGTGGTAGACCTCGGCCCAGACGGGCATCATCAGGTCGCGCAGTGCGACCCGGTGCACCCGTACGTCGTCGGGGAGTTCGTCGAGCACCCGCCGGGTGCAGCGGCCCACCAGCTCGGTCCACTGCTCCCTGGACAGCCCGGCCAGGATCTGCCGCGTGGTCCTGGCCACGTCGTCGTAGCGCGGTCCGGGCTCCAGGTGCTCCTGGTGCACCTCCGGGCCGGGCGAGAGCCAGTACCAGAACAGGTCGGACAGGGCGGCGCCCCGGCTGCGGCCGTTGGCCGCCGGATGCCCGTACACCTTTTTGAACTCCTCGGCGGGCACCTCCCGGCCCGGTGCCCGGATGCCCTCCTCGCCGCCCACCCGGGCGAAGATGCGCACCCGCAGCGCGATCACCGCCCTGGGCAGCCAGTACGGCAGCGTGGCCACCACGGCCACGACCGCGCCGGTGATCAGCCATCCGCCGGCGCTCACGCGACCACCCCACCGAACCGGGTGTCCGCTCCCGGAGCCACGGCCGGGCCCGGCGCGGGCCCCCACACGGGTAGTCGGACCAGATCGGGCGTCAGGTCGGCGAGCCCTGAGGCGCCGCACAGGGCCAGGGTGTCGTCGAGTTCCTCGCGCAACAGCTCCAGCAGCCGCCGTACGCCCTTCTCACCGCCCTCCGCCAGCGCCCACATCACGGGGCGGCCGATGCCCACGGCGGACGCACCGAGCGCCAGCGCCTTGACCGCGTCGGTGCCGCGCCGGACTCCACCGTCCAGCACGACCGGGATACGGCCCGCCACCGCGGCGACGAACTCGGGCAGCAACTCCAATGTGGCGGGCACGGTGTCGAGTTGACGACCCCCGTGGTTGGACAGCAGCAGCCCGTCGACGCCATGCCGGACCGCGAGCCGGGCATCCTCGGGATGCAGCACGCCCTTGAGCAGGATCGGCAGCGAGGTGGTCCGGCGCAGCCAGTCGATGTGTTCCCAGTTCAGCTCCGCAGACATGGCGATCTGCCGTACGTGCCCGCTCTCGCCGTCCCGCAGATCCACCAGGTTCTCGCAGCGCAGGCCGGGCGGCAGGTCGTGGAAACCATTGCGCCGGTTGCGTTCGCCCGCGCCCAGCACCGGGGAGTCCACGGTGACCACCAGGGCTGTGCATCCGGCGTCGGTGGCCCGCCGTACCAGCGCTTCGGTGATCTCCAGGTCGGGCTGGATGTAGAGCTGGAACCACAGCGGCGGTGCCTGGCCCCCCTCGGCGGCGGCCCGGGCCGCGTCGGCGATCTCACCCACCGCCACCGTGGACGCCATGGAGGCGATCATGATGGCCCCGGCGGCGGCCGCGGCCCGGGCGGTGGCCAACTCGCCTTCCGGATCGACCAGTTTGTGGAAGGCGGTCGGCGAAAGCAGGATCGGCAGGCTCGCCCGGCTGCCGAGCAGGGTGACGTCCAGCTGCCGTACGGCACTTCCGCGCAGCACCCGGGGCAGCAACTGCAGACGTCCGAACGCCGCCTCGTTGGCCCGGACGGTGATCTCGTCGCGGGCTCCGCCGGCGATGAAGTCGGCGTATACCGGGTCCAGTTCGGCGCGCGCCGCGGTCTCGAAGTCGTGCACGGTGAACTGCACTTTGCTCACCGCCCGGCGGGGCTCGGCCGGCGGTCCAGCTCCCGGGCGAAGAACCCGGCGAGCGGGGCCCGGTGGACCTCAGGGTGGTCCCAATGGTTCTCCAGGTTCTCGGCCATGTGATGCGTACCTTGCAGATCACCGCCCCGGAAGTGGCGGATCACCGGGTGCAGATAGGCCGCGTCGAAAGCGTCGTCGACGGAGTTCTGGGAGGTGCGCCGCACGGTGATGTCGAAGGGGTCGACCTTGTCGTGGTCGGGGCCGTACTCCAGGGTGATGGTGAAGTAGTCGCCATTTTCGGTGAGTTGGCTTTCGTGGGCGTACGCGACCGGCACCTCCTCGTGGTAGCGGGCCGGTTCGCCGGGAGCCGTCACGACCAGGTCCCCGAGGACACCGAACTGCTGCCACAGCGCCGAGCTGCGGTTGACCCGGGCCACCACGGCGTCCGCCAGCGCGGCCGGGGCCGCGTCCAACGGCCGGTGCGGCCAGGGCCGTTCGTGGTGGCGCTCGTCGAGGATGCGGCTCAGGGCCCGGACGGCGTACCGGAAGCCGTGGATGAAGCCGCCGGTGGACTTCTTGAAGTCGCGTTGCTGCATCAGCGTGCCGGCGAAGTACAAACCGGGTACGTTCACCGACTCGTACGCCGGGGAGAGGGCGGCGAAGCGGTCGTCGATGACCAGGTCGGGCCGGCACGCCGGGTCGAAGGCCGAGGCGTCGAAGCGGAATCCGGTGCACACGATGACCCGGTCGTAGCGCAGTTCCTTCACCACCTCGTCGGCCCGGGAGAAGCTGAAGCGGACCCGGTACCCGTCCTGTTCCTTTTCGATCGACAGAACGTGTCCGTCCAACAGGGCGTTCTGCGACTTGAGTTGGTAGGTGTCGAGGAAGTTGTTGTTGACCGCGCGCAGATGCCCGACGTAGTGGCTGTTCCAGGCCATTCGTATGGAGTGCGGCCCGGCGACGTGGATCACCGCCGCGGTCTCGACGAGGTTGTCGGCGGTCTCCAGGGCGGAGTTGCCCTTGCCGAGGATCAGGACGCGCCGGTCGGTGAAGTCCTCGGGGTTCACGGACACGACCGAGTAGTCCTCGGCGGTCTCGATCCCCGGAATGTCCGGAGTGTGGGGCCGGGTCAGCCCGGTGGCCATCACCAGCCGGCGGGCGTGGTGCTCCTGCCCGCGCTGGTCGGTCACGGTGAATCCGCCGTCGGCACCGTGCCGGATCCGCTCCGCCCGGGTGTCGTAGGCGATGTCCAGCTTGAAGGCCTCGGAGAAGTCGGCCAGATAGCGCACCAGGTCGTCGGCGTGCGGGAAATAGCGCTTGGTGTACCGGGCGAACAACAGCTCCGGGTCCGGGGACAGGAGCGAGTTCCAGTCCATCCGGAGATTCAGCTCGGCATCGGTGGTGCCGTTGTGCACCTTGTTGATGGAGATCAACTTGCGGTGGCGGGGGAAGGTACGGAAGAAGGTGCCCGGTGTCCGGCCGCTCTCCAGAATCCGGTAACCGTGCCCTGCCGCCTGGAGTAACTGCCCGATCTGGAGCCCGGCGGGACCGGCGCCGACCACTAGGTAATCGAGAGGCTCACTGCGCATGGAGTTCATGGATCTCTCCTTCTGCTCCGGGCGGTGACATGCCTGGAGACCGGTGGGGGGTGAGGCATGGGAGTGCGCGGTCGTGCGGTGGTGTCCAGCGGGCAGGCGCTCTCCAGCTCGGGGAGCGTTCGCGGGCCGACCGCTCTGGCCGTGGGCGCCAGGGGTGGCGCGCGGCAGCCGCAGGTCCGGCCGACGCGGTGCGTGACGCGGTGGGCGACAACGGCCGCCGGGGGCGACCCGTGAGTATCCGGGGAGAGCAATTCGCGGGGCGAGCGCAGCGGCAACCGGTGCGGGCGCATCCTTGCGTTATGGCAGGGGCATGGCAGACCCTTCCATCGGATTTCCCGTTGAAATCTCAATGAGCAAGGTAGTTACCAGCGACAGGCACGGGCAACAGGGCATCCGCGATGACAGGGATTCGACAGGTACATCACATGCGGCCCCCAGGACGGTGGTCCTGGGGGCTTTCGCTGTTTGTTTGCTACGGCAGCTGCGACTGGACCCGGGAGGAGATCAGCTCCAGGTGGTCCAGGTCGGCGAGGTCGAGGACCTGGAGGTAGAAGCGTCGCGAGCCGGTCTCCGCGTAGCGTCCGATCCTGTCGACGACCTCGGCCGGGGTGCCCGCCAGGCCGTTGGCCTTCAGTTCGTCGACCTCGCGGCCGATCGCGGCGGCGCGGCGGGCGACCTCCTGGTCGTCCTTGCCGACGCACACGACCAGGGCGTTGGAGTAGGTGAGTTCACCGGGCCCCCGGCCGGCCTCCTCGGCGGCGGCGCGGACCCGGGCGAACTGGCGCTCGCTGTCCTCGATCGAGGCGAACGGCATGTTGAACTCGTCCGCGTAGCGTGCCGCAAGGCGCGGAGTGCGGGTCGCGCCGTGGCCACCGATCAGCACCGGGATCCGGTCCTGGGCGGGCTTGGGCAGCGCGGGCGAGCCGGTGAGGTCGTAGTGCTTCCCGTGGAAGTCGAAGGTGTCGCCCGCCTTCGTCTGCCACAGGCCCGTGACGATCTCGAGCTGCTCCTCCAGGCGGCCGAACTTCTCCTTCGGGAAGGGGATGCCGTACGCCTTGTGCTCCTCCTCGAACCAGCCGGCGCCGAGGCCCAGTTCGACCCGGCCGCCCGACATCTGGTCGACCTGCGCGACCTGGATGGCGAGCACGCCGGGCAGCCGGAAGGTGCCGGCCGTCATCAGCGTGCCGAGCCGGATGCGCTTGGTCTCGCGGGCCAGGCCGGCGAGGGTGATCCAGGCGTCGGTGGGGCCGGGGAGGCCGTCCGCGGAACCCATGCGGAGATAGTGGTCGGAGCGGAAGAAGGCGTCGAACCCGAGGTCCTCAGTGGCTTTCGCCACGGCGAGCAAAGTGTCATAGGAGGCCCCCTGCTGGGGCTCGGTGAAGATGCGAAGATCCATGCATCCATCCTGCATGCCCCGGCGCGGGTCGACCCCACCGGTCCCGCGGGCGCTCCCGTCCACGGTCGGGTGAAAATCCGTCAACGCCGAGCTCGGGGCGCGCCCGCGCCAGTGACCCGGCCTGGTGGTGATCGTTGGCTCGTGCGGAGCCGGACCGCCCGGCGCCCGCGTCGGCGGTCGTCGCCGGGGTGTCACCCGATCGGCCTCCCCGAGGGGGGCCTGGGGCCGAGGAGGCCGTCATGTCCGAAGAGTCCGTTCCGCAGCAGGGCGGGGGCGCCGGCCAGCCGAAGGGATTGCTGCAGCAGATGGAGGAGCTGATGGCGGCGCTGAACGCGGACCTGTCGGCGCTCGACGCGGACCTGCAGTCGGCGGGACGGGGTCCGGAGGAGGGCGAGGCCGGCTGAGACCCGGGCCTTCGGGCCCCATTGGCCTTTCCTTCGGCTTTTTCTTCGGCCTTTCCTTCGGCCTATGTTTCGGCTCGGCGCGGCGCGCGGCCTCTAGCCCGCCTCCTTCTCCGGTAACGCCTCCTCCCGGTCCGCAAGTCTGCGCAGCATCTGACGCACCCGGTCCCGGGACTCGTCCGCGGCGTCGATGGCCTCCATGCACTGCCAGTACGTACCTTCGTCGTCCACGGCACAGGCGAGGCCCACCAAGGCGATGCCGACCTCGCCGAGGAGACCGCCGAGGCAGAGGAGGGTCTGACGGGCGTCGCCCAGGTCGGTGAGCTGGGCCGCGCGCAGGTCCCCGGTGGCGAGGTGCGGGGTGTCGAGGACGCCGCAACCGCGGCCCGCCAGCTCCGTCAACCCCAGTGCCTCGCCCCGCAGTTCGGGTGGTCCGGAGACCGCGAGGCGGCTGCCTATCGCCTGCGCCAGGGCTTGCGCCTGCCACACCTCCGTCATGGTCTCCGGCGAGCCGCCGCTCCCCGCCAGGGCACGTCTGCTCGTCACGATGAGCCGCACAGCGTCCATGGCGCTGCCCCCGTCTGTCACGACGCGCTGCCCGCACGTCCGCCCGAACTCCGTTGTCCACTACCCAGAGTGAGTGCGTGCGGGACGAAAAGCCAGAGGAAGACGGAAATCTGCGGACAACAAATCGATTTCAGGCGGGATTTTGACTCCGGAGAGTGAAAGCGGACTGAACAGCTCCCTACAACGTCCCCCAACTCCCTACGGCGCGGGGAATCTCCGCTCGTTGCGGTCGATCTTCGCGTTCAGTGCCGCGAGCGGATCGATGCCCAGGACCTCGCACAGCTGGAGCAAGTAGGCGAGCACGTCCGCGACTTCGTCCGACACGCGGTGCGCCGTGTCCGGGTGGTCCATGACCCGGGCCGACTCCTCCGGCGTCAACCACTGGAAGATCTCGACCAGTTCGGAGGCCTCCACGCTGAGCGCGGCGACGAGGTTCTTGGGCGTGTGGTACGGCTGCCAGTTGCGGGCGGCCGCGAAGTCGGCGAGCCTGCGCTGCAGTTTCGCCACGTCGAGAGGTTCGTTCACAGGTCCAGGTCTACCACCGTGACCCCGTCGGACCCGGCGGCCCCGTCGGACCCGGCGGCCGCGGCGACCCACGACGCGTCGCTGACCGCGGCCACGACGCGGATGTGGCCGCGTCCGCCCATCCGCACGGCCAGCCGCAGCAGTTCCCGGCGCTGCCGTGGGTCCAGTGAGCGGTCGAAGCCGTCGGCGAGGACGGTGAGCGTCTGCATCGCCGCGGGCACCTCCCCGGCGGGATCCACCTCCAGGACGCCCGGCCCGGTCAGCAGGACCAGGGCGAGGGCCAGGTATCTCAACTCGCCGTCGCCCAGGCGCCGCAGGGCCGTCCGGAAGCCGTCGCCGCGGTCGAGCAGCGCCTGGACGGTTCCGTCGCCGAGCGGCTCGGCGAGCACGTCGGCCACCGGCCCCGCGCATCCGGCGCGCACCACGTCCACGAGCTGGGCATGCCGTCGTCCGCACTCGGCGCGGGTGCGCCACAGGACGTCGGCGAGGTTGTCGCAGCCGCCGAGGAGCCGGCCGGAGCCCATCGGCACGGGGGCCCGCATCCGGTCGGGGCGCGGATCGCAGGCGTAGACGGACCGCAGGGCGACGACCATCTGTTCGGCGGCGGCGAGCACCCGGCGCTGTCCGTCGGTCTTGCCGGCCACGCGCAGGGGCAGCAGCGCGGTGCCGAGCCGGTCGTCGGGGAGCGGGGCGCGCGTCACGGGTGCCGAGCCGGCGGTGTGCCAGGCGGCCTGCACGGTACGGCGGGAGGGGTCGCGCAGGGCGGTCTCCAGCAGCACCAGCCCGCCGGCGGTCAACCGCTCCCCCACGATGCGCAGTTCGGGCTCGGCCTGCACCGCCACGTCGAGCCGGACCGCCCCCTCGGGCCCATCAGCCGTACAGCCGATACGGAACCCGCGCCGTCGCTGCGCGTCGGGCCGTGCCCGAGCGGGCACACACGCACCCGCGTCGGGAAACACCTCCCCCAGCTCGGCGCCGCCACCGAGCCGGGCAAGCGCCTCGTACGCCCGCAGCGCGCTCGTCTTCCCACATCCGCTGGCCCCGGCGAACAGGGTGACCGGCCCGAGCGCGAACCCGGCCCGCCGATGCCCCGCAAAGGCAGCCAGCCGCACCTCGGTGACGCGGGGCCGCCCCGGGTGCACGCCGTGCGCCTTCGCTTCGGACGGTACGGATGACACAGATGACACAGATGACACGGTCATGTCCGGACCGTAGAGCCGGGTCGGTGAGGCGAACCGTTACGGCGTCGGGAGCTTCCTACGATCGGGGGATCAGGCTCATGTGCCGGACGCTCCGGCGCTTTCCACCAGGTCGGTGACCTCGGTGTCCGCCGGGGTCAGCAGGAAGACGTTGCGGTCGACGCGGTGCATGCCGCTCGCCAGGCCGAAGACGACTCCGGTGCTGAAGTCGAGGACGCGCTTGGCGACTTCGGTCTCCGCGCCGCTCAGGTCGAGCAGCACGGGAACGCCGGCCATCAGGGTCTCGGCGACCTCGCGGGCGTCGGCGAAGACGCTGATCCTGAGGACCACGAAACGGCGACGCGTCTCCGTCTCGGCGTCCGGGTGCGCACGGTGGTCCACCGCGGAGGGCCAGGCATCGCGTCCGCGCAGCGGCACGACCTGGGCGAGCCCTTCCCACTGTTCATCGGTGACGTCGTAGCTGTTCACCGGCTCCCCCCGAACTGACTCGCACTCATTGCCTGCACCAGCCAATTCTTACGCCATGTCACCCGTTCGGCCCAACTGCGACACGGTCCGCGACAGCCACAACCGTTCCGGAGGCGACGGGCGGCGTCAGGTATGACCGGTTCCTGCCCGATCGAGGCTTCTTACCCGTCTCACACCGGACTCTTCACCTCCGGCGACGCCCCACTCACCGGGCGCTACTAGCGTCCTATGACGTGCACTTGGCAGAAACACAGCTGGTGGCACCCGGTCGGCGGACGCAGTCGGCGGTGTCCGCCGCGCCGGTACCCCCCGCTCAGTGGCATCGCGTCCTGACGCTGCTCGCGAATGTCAGCCTCTTCATCGGCACGCGCTCGGTGTGGACGCAGGCGGCCAGTCACCGGCTGCCGGTGGCAGCGGTGATCTCGCTCTGTTACGCCTCGATCCTGGTGTGCGGAGTGCTGACGCTGGTGGTGCGCCGGACCCGGTCGCTGGCGCGGCTGGACCTGTGCGTCCTGGTGACCGCCGTGGCACTCGCCCTGTGCACGTGGGTCATGAACCACGGCGGCTCCGACGAGGCGCTCCTGACCACCCAGGCCGCCCGCGAACTCGTCGCGGGTCATGCCGTGTACGGGCAGCCGTGGCCCTGGCTCTTCGGTCACGGCGTCGCACTCACCCCGACGGTGACCGGCGGCTACGACTTCACCTACGGCTATCCACCCCTGGCCCCCCTCCTCACCGCCCCGCTGCTGTGGCTGGGTCACGGCGGCGCCCCGGCGACGGCGGTGAGCACCGGCGCTCTCGTGGTCGGCACGGTCGTGCTGTGGCGGATGCTGCCCGCACCATGGCGGTCGGCGGCGACCATGGCGTGCCTCGGCTTCGGCTTTCTCCCGACGTACGCCCGCATCGGCTATCCGGCGATCACTGCGCTGGCCCTGCTGATCCCGGTGGTGGTGCACTGGCCGCGGACCGGGCGGGGCGGGCGCCTGGGGCCGGCCGGCGTGGCGCGGGCCGTATGCCTGGGCGCCGCCTGCGCCGCACAGCAACTGCCGTGGTTCCTGGCGCCGTTCCTGCTCGCCGGGATCTACGCCGTACGCCGGGGCGAGCTGGGCGGGCGCGCGGCGACGCTGGTGGTGCTGCGGATCGCCGGGATCGCCGCCACCGTGTGGCTGCTGATCAACACATACTTCGTCGTGAGCGAACCGGGCACCTGGATCGCCGGCATCGCGCTGCCGCTGACACAGGGGGCGACGCTGCACGGGCAGGGCCTCGGGGACATCTCCCTGTACTTCACCAACGGCAGCGACCGGCTCGACTGGTACTCGCACGCGAGCCTGCTGCTGGCCGCGGCCCTGCTCGCGCTGCTGGTGCTGTTCATGCGCCGGCTGGGACCCGCCGCGACCGTCCTGCCCTGGTGCGCCTTCTACCTGGCGACCCGGTCCCAGGACGGCTACTACCTGATGATGACCCCGCTGTGGCTGGCGGCGGCGGTCACCGCGCCGCCGGCGGAGTTCGCCCGCGCCTGGCAGCCGCGCCCGCGTCCGCTGACCGGCCCGCACCGCCGTACGGCGCTGATCGCGACGTCCGTGCTCCTGGTCTCCCCGGCGCTGGTGAGCGCCGCCGTGGCGGTCACCGGTTCGCCGCCGCTGCTCCTGCGGGTCGCCGCGGTGCGGCGCGTCTCGGCGGACGTCGTCTCACGGCTGACGCTGCAGGTCACCAACGTGGCCGACACCGCCCTGACCCCCCACTTCATGCTCACCACGAACCAGGGCTCGAGCAAGTACTGGTCGCTGGTGCGGGGCCCGGCGACGGTTCCCGCACACAGCACCGTACGGATGGAGATCAGGCCGGCCGCCGGGAGGTTCACCCTGCCCACCAAGCCGAGCGCCCGCGTCCGCCTGCGGGCCTTCACGGCGACGCCGCAGACCCTGTCGAGCACCGACGTCCGGCTGGTGGACCGCACCTACTCCCGGGCCCACCACGGGAGTTGACGATGCGTCAGGCGCCCGTACGGACGAAGCGGAGCGTGGCGGCGACCGTGGTCAGGCCGCGGATCATGCCCATCTGGTTCCAGCCGAGGCCGAACTCGGCACGGTCCACGGTGAATTCCGTGTCCAGCGTGAGCGCGTCGGCGTCCGCGCCTACCAGGCGCGCGGTGAGGGACTGCGGGCGGCTGATGCCGCGCACCGTCAGCTGACCGGACACCTCGACGGTGTCGCCGGCCCGGACCTCCGCGCTGCGGACGGCGAGGGTGATCTCGGGGTGGTTCTCGGCGTCGAAGAAGTCGGCGGAGCGCAGGTGCTCGTCACGCTTCTTGTTCTTGGTGTCGAGGGTGGCGGCGTCGACGGTGATCGTGCCGGTGGCCAAGCCGCCGGAGCTCACCTCGCCGCTGCCGCCGACGGCACCGAAGGTGCCCTTGACGGTGACGAGGCCCCAGATCGTCTTGTGGCGCAGGGCAACGGTGGAGGCGGCGGCGTCGAGCTGCCACACGCCGGTTTCGACGGCGACGGTCATGATCTTCTCCAGTGAGCGGGGGATTCGGCGAACAGGTGATTCAAATTTGAATAACTACACGCTAACCCATTATCCAAATCTGGACAACCTTCTCGTCCAAATTTGAACAACGGGTAGACTCGACGCCATGGCCGACCCCGAGGAGCACCCAGCCGACCTGCCCGAATGTCCGTCCGCGCAGGGTGGCGGGCTGCTGCCCAAGGAGCTGCGGGCCTGGATGGTGATGCTGGCGGCGATGGGGGCGGTGGAGCAGGAGCTGCGCTCCGTCGTGAAGGAACGGCTGGACGTCTCGCACGACGAGTTCCTGATCCTGTGCCTGCTGGCCGAGCAGCCCCGGGCGGGCCTGCGCATGACGCGGATCGCCGAACTCCTCGGCCGCCCCAAGACCCGGCTCACCTACCAGATCGCCTGTCTCCAGCACGCCGGACTCGTCACCCGCAAGTCGGCCTGCGGCGACAAGCGGGGCATCGAGGTCGCCCTCACCGACAAGGCCCGCCGCCTCCTGGAGGAGGCCTCCGGCACCCTTGCCGCGACGGTCATCCGGGCCCTGACCCATGTCATGGGCCCGGACCAGCACGAGGCGATGTGCGGCCTGCTGCCGAACCTCGCCGAGGAGCCCGAGGAGCCCGAGACGTCTGAGACGTCCGAGACGTCCGAGACGCCGTAGGGCGGGAGCGCGGCGGTCGGCACCGCCGGCGCGAACCGGTCGCAGCGGTCCGTGTCGGCGGCGCCACCCCGGTCGTCAGGCCAGCAGATGCGTGAGCGTCACCCGGGCGCGGGACACGCGTGAACGGACCGTCCCCTCGGGACAGTTGGTCAGGACGGCGGCCTCCGCGTAGGGCAGGCCCAGGAGTTGGGTGAGGATGAACGCTTCCCGGCGCTCGTCCGGCAGCGAGGCCAGCAGGTCGAGCAGGGCGATGCCGTCGTCGAAGCCGGGCAGGTGCCGTGGCTGGGAGAGTTCGACGACCAGTTGCCAGTCCCGTGCGTCGCTCAGCCGGGGCCGGGTGGCCGCGTACCGGTAGCTGTCGATCACCACGCGGCGGGCGATGGACAGCAGCCAGGCGCGGGCCGAGGAGCGGCCCTCGAAGCGGTGCAGGCCGGCGAGGGCGCGCAGGAAGGTGTCCTGCGCCAGGTCGTCGGCGGCCTGCGGATCGGCGCAGAGGTATGTGACATAGCACTGGACATCGCGGTGCAGAGCGCGCACGAAGCGCTCCACCGCGTCCGCGTCACCGCCCCGCGCGGCGAGCGCCCAGGCCGTCGTCGACTCGTCGAGTGATGTGACTTTTGTGGGTGTATCGCCTTGTCGGTGTACTGCGGGCAGGGCAGGGGTGATCACCTGGTGTCCTTCTCGAGTCATCCGTGTCCGGACCGGGGCACGCGAGCGTGCGAACGGTCCGGTGAGTGGGGAGACGGCCCTACGACGCTTGCGCGGGCGTACGGCCGGGGCCCGAAGCGCGCACTGGCAGCCTCGGGGTACCAGCTGTCTTCAGACGACAGCCGGCCCCGGCGGTGGTCCCCGAGAGGTGATCGAGTGGACGAGGAGGAGCAGGCGCGGCGCCCGGTCCGAGCGGCACCGGCGTACCTGCAGGCGTGGTCGGTGCGGCGGGACCGGGAGGGCGAGCGGCAGCCTCAGCGGCGCCGCCAGCCATCCGGCCACCGCCCGCAGGATGCGGAACGCGGCCTGCTCGCCGTAGGCCAGCCACAGCCCGCAGAGCAGGGCGGCCAGCAGGTGCGCGGCGAGCATGCCGAACGACGACGAGCCGTCCATGGAATGGCCGAGGTTGTCCATCCGGCTCATGTCCACGGAGCCCATTGAGCTCGTGGACCCCATGTGCATGGACCCCATGTCCGTGGACCCCATGCGCGTCGAGCCCATGTGCATCGGCCCCATGTCCATGGAATCGGTGCCGGTGGTCGCCGACCGGGCCAGTGAGAACGCCGAGTGCAGCACCGTCTGGGCGGCGACCACGACCGTCACGATCAGCGGCAGCCCGCGTTCACGGCCCGCCAGGCAGCAGCCCGCCGCGCCCGTTACGACCGCGCCGGCGGCGAGCGTCCACGGGGCCACGTCGTCCCCGGACATCATGACGTGGCCCAGGGCGGCGAGCAGCACGCAGACGACCGCGAACACCGCGGCCCGTAGCGTGCGGGAACACCACCCTGCTGTCATGGCGCCTCATCCTCGCATCCGGCGATCGGTCGTCATGCGAGGGTACGGACAGGGCACCGCGGATGCCTCAGCCCAGCCGGTCCTTGGCCTTGTAGTAGGCGCCGCCGAACGGCAGGAACCAGGCGGTGCCGTTGTAGAAGGGGACGGGGACCTTGGGAAAGCCGAGGCCGCGCAGGGGGTTGGCCTCCGGGTGGCCGTCCATCATCTCGGCGACGGCCCGGCCCATGTAGGTGGCCATCTGGACGCCGTGGCCGCAGTAGCCCATGGAGTAGTACAGGCCGTTCTCCTCGCCCGCGTGCGGAATGCGGTCCCAGGAGAAGCCGACGCTGCCGCCCCACACGTAGTCGATCCGGACGTCGGCCAGTTGCGGGAAGATCTCGGCCAGCTCCCGCTTGAGGACGTCTCCGCTCTTGAGGTCGGAGGCGGGGTTGGAGGGTGCGAAGCGGGCCCGGCCGCCGAAGGCGAGGCGGTGGTCCGGGGTGAGGCGGATGTAGTGGCCGATGTTCTTGGAGTCGACGACCAGGCGGGCGTTCGGGATGAGTTCACGCGCCCGCTCCTCCCCCAGCGGCTCGGTCACGACGATGAAGCTGCCGACGTTGATCAGCCGCTTGCGGAACCAGGGCAGCGCCTTGTCGGTGTAGGCGTCGGTGGCGGCCATGACCTGCTTGGCGCGGATGGTGCCCTGCAGGGTCTCGACTTCGAAGCCGCCGCCGGGCAGCCGGGTGAGGCCGGTGGCGGCGTTGCGTTCGTGGATCTGCGCGCCGGCGCGTTCGGCGGCCTCGGCGAGGCCGTGGACGTATTTGCCCACGTGGAGGCCTGCGCTGAGCGGGTCGAGCAGGGCGCCGTGGTAGTAGTCCGAGCCGAGTTCGGTGCGCAGGTCGCTCCGGCTCAGCAGCTTGGTCTCGTGGTCGAAGTTCTCGGCCAGGTCGCGCTGGGTGGCCTTCATCGCCTCGAAGTGCTGTGGCTTGTACGCCACTCCCAGGCGCCCGGCGCGATTGAAGTCGCAGTCGATCTGCTCCTTCTGCGTCAGCTCCTCGACGACGTCGACGGCCTCACCGAAGGCGCCGTACAGCTCGCGGGCGCGCTGCGGGCCGTAGCGCTTACGGGCCTCGGCGACGCCGATGGTGATGCCCTGGGTGCACATGCTGCCGTTGCGGCCTGAGGCGCCGGAGCCGACCTTGTCCTTCTCGACGAGGACGACGTGGGCGCCCTTGCGGGCGGCGTGGTAGGCGGTGGACAGGCCGGTCAGGCCGCCGCCGATCACCACGACATCGGCCGACTCGGGCAGTTCGCGGGTCGAACGGTCGGGCAGGGGCGGGGCGGTGTCCAGCCAGTAGGGGATCTGCTTCATGGCGGGGCTCCTGATCAGCAGCCGAGGAGGGCGGGCAGGCCGGACAGGTCGGGCAGTTCGTCGTAGGGCTGGTAGGCGGTGCTGCCTCGGCGGCCGTAGCGGTTGATCCACACGCGGCGCTTCAGGCCAAGGTCCCGGGTCGGGATGAGGTCGTACTCCCAGCCCTGGGCGGTGTGGATGACCTGGGACGGGTCGACGCCGATGGTCTTGTACGCGTGCTCGAAGGTCTGCCGGTCCGGCTTGTACGCGCCCGCCTGCTGGGCGGTGATGACGTGGTCGAACTCGACGCCGATGTTGGCGATGTTCTGCGCGATGAGGTCGTCGTCGGTGTTGGAGATGATGGCGATCTCGTAGCGGGACTTCAACGCCCGCAGGGCGTCCCGGACTTCGGGGAAGGGACCGAAGGTGGGGACGGCCTCGACGAGCGCGTCGCCGTCGGACTCGCGGTACTCCAGGCCGTGCAGACGCATCGCCATCCGCAGGCTGGAGTGCAGGACCTCGTGGTACGGGCGGTAGGGCTCCAGGACCGCCTGGAAGCGGATGACGCGGAAGTCGTCGAGGAACTCGTCGACGTCCAGGCCGTCCAGGTCGAGCCGGTCGGCCAGGACCTTGAGGGTGGTCGGGCCGAGCTGGAAGTCGACCAGGGTGCCGTAGGCGTCGAAGGTGACGATCTCTCGCATGAAGTTCAGCCTCGTTTCGGGGGAGTTCAGACGATCTTTTGGCCGGGGGCGACCACGGCGTCGAGTGCCGTGAGGTCGGTCGCGTCGGGGATCCGGTCGGCCGCCGCCGCGTTGGCGGTGACCTGTTCGGGGGTCATCGCCCCGCAGATGACCGAGCCGACGGCGGGCAGTGCGGCGAGTGAGCCGACGGCCACCTGGAGCAGGGTCAGTCCGCGAGCGGCGCCGTACGCGGTGAGCGCCTCCACGCGGTCGAGGGCCTCGTCGGTCAGCCAGCCCGGCCGCCAGGACAGGCGGCTGCCGGGCGGGGGCTGTTCGCCGCGCCGGTACTTGCCGCTGAGCAGGCCGTTGGCGAGCGGGTAGTACGGCAGCAGGCCGACGCCGGTGCGCAGGCAGGCGGGGATCAGGTCGGTCTCGGCGCTGCGGTCGAGGAGGTGGTAGCGGGCCTGGGTGCTGACGAAGGCGTCGGTGAGCTGCTCGGCGGGGAGGTTGGAGCAGCCGAGGTGGCAGATCTTGCCCTCGGCGACGAGTTCGTGCAGGGCGGCCACGGTCTCTTCGAGCGGGGTGACGCCGTCCGGCTCGTGGTACTGGTACAGGTCGATGCGGTCGGTGCCGAGCCGGCGCAGGGAGGCTTCGACCGCGTGGCGGATGTAGGGGCGGGAGCCGCGCGGGCCGTACCGCTCAGCCTCCTGCCCCATCTTCATGCCGAACTTGGTGGCCAGTACGACGTAGTCGCGGTGGCCCTTGAGGGCGGCGCCGAGGAGGCGTTCCCCGTCGCCGCGTGTTCCGCCCCGGTCGCCGGATCCGCCGTACATGTCTGCCGTGTCGAACAGTGTGATCCCGGCGTCCAGCGCGGCGTGGACGACGGCCCTGGTCCCGTCCTCGTCGAGGCGCGAGCCGAAGTTGTTGCCGCCGAGGCCGACCACCGAGACGGCCGGCCCGCGCTCGCCGAGCGTGCGGTATCTCATGACCGGGTTCCTCTCATGACCGGTCCCCGAAGCCGATGCAGACGTTCTTGGTCTGCGTGTAGCTCGCGAGGGCCTCCAGGCCCTTCTCCCGGCCCCAGCCGCTGTGCTTGTAGCCACCGAAGGGAAGCTCGATGCCGGTGCCGATGCCGGTGGCGTTGACGTAGACCTGGCCGGCCCGGATGCCTTCGGCCATGCGGAGCGCCTTGTTGATGTCGCGGGTCCAGACGTACGAAGCGAGGCCGTACGGGCTGTCGTTGGCGAGGGCGAGGGCCTCGTCGGTGTCGTCGAAGTCGATGACGGTGACGACCGGGCCGAAGATCTCCTCGCGGGCGCAACGGGCCTGGTTCGTCAGGCCGGTGAGGACGGTCGGCTCGATGTAGTAGCCGTCGGCGAGTTCGGAGTCGGCGGGGGCGCCGCCGCCCACGCGTGCTTCGGCTCCCTCCTGCCGGGCCAGCTCCAAGTAGCCCTGCACCCGGTCGCGTTGACGGGCGGCGACGAGGGGGCCGACGTCGGGGTCGTCCAGGCCGGGGCCCAGCCGCAGCGAGGCGGCGTGCGCGACCAGCTTGTCGAGGAACTCCTCGGCGCCGCGCTGGAGCAGGATGCGGGTGCCGGCCGAACAGGTCTGCCCTGCGTTGCCGAACGCGGAGCCGGCCACCGCACCGAGCGCCAGGTCGAAGTCGGCGTCGGCGAAGACGACGACCGGTGACTTGCCGCCCAACTCCACGACGGAGGGCACCACGTTGGCCGCGGCGGCCTGGGCGACCTTGATGCCGGTCGGTACGGAGCCGGTGAAGGTGATCTGGTCGATGCCCGGGTGTCCGGCGAGGGCTGCGCCCGTCTCGCCGTCGCCGGGGAGGACGTTCAACACCCCTGGTGGCAGGCCGCATTCGAGAGCGATGCGACCGATCTCCAGTGGGGTGAGGGGCGCTTCCGGCGAGGGTTTGAGGACGACTGTGCAGCCGGCGGCCAGCGCCGGTGCTGAGCCCCTCGCGGTGTTCTGGAGTGGGTAGTTGAAGGGGATGATCTGGCCGGAGACGCCGATCGGCTCACGGACGGTGTAGTCGATCAGGCCGGGGCCGAGCGGGATCGTGGAGCCGCCGAGTTTGTCGGCGACGCCCGCGTAGAACTCGTAGTAGCGGGCGGCGGCCTCGACGTCGGCCTTCGCCTGGCCCAGTGGTTTACCGACGTCGCGGCTCTCCAGGCGGGCCAGTCGCTCGCCGTCGGCGCGGATCGCCTGAGCGATGCGGTTCAGCAGGCGGCCGCGGTCGGCGGCGCGCATCCGGGCCCATTCCGGTGCCGTGAAGGCCGCGCGGGCCGCGGCCACCGCCTGGTCCACGTCCGCCGGACCGGCCAGGGCGACGCGGGCGATCCCTGTTCCGTTCGACGGGTCGAGGACGGTGAAGGTACGGCCGTCGGAGGCGGGCAACTGCTTGCCGTCGATGAGTAGTTCGGTCAGCACGAGTTCATCGCTCATGGGCGGATCTCCCCCTCCACCGCACCGAAGATGACGACCTCGTCGCCCGGGTGGACGGTGCGGATCCGGCGCACCCAGAGCACGATGCCGTCCTGCGGGGCGCGGACCTCTTCCAGGGTGTTGCCGTAGTGGTCGACGACGTGGGCGATCAGGTCGCCCTGCTTGCAGCTCTCCCCCGGGTCGGCGTGCCCCACGAAGAAGCCGCCGGACGCGGAGCGGGCGAAGGTTCCGGTGACCGCCGTGTAGGTGTCGCGCAGTTGCGGCTCGCCGTCGGTCATGCCGAGCTGCCGCATGATGTTGCGCACCGCGTCGATGTGCAGCTCGACGGTGGACTCGCGGTAGGTGCCGCCGCCGGCCTCGATGGTGATGGCGGGCTTGCCCGCGGCGAGGGTGGGGTGGCGGACCGTGCCGCCCCACTTGCCGCCCTTCCAGATGAGTTGGTGTCCGGCGGCGAGGCCGATGCCGGTGGCCAGGTCCTCGTAGCCGCCCTGGACGATGGCGAGTGGGGCGATCTCGCCGAAAGTGCCGCCGGTGTGCAGGTCCACCAGGGCGTCGATGGCGGGGACGACCTGCTCGACGAAGGTGGCGGCCAGGCGCAGCGAGTACGAGCCCTCGGCGTCGCCGGGGAAGATCCGGTTGAGGTTGAGGTGGTCGAGGCCGCTGGACCGGGCGGCCGCCTCGAAGGCAGGCGTGTTCATGCAGGGGATGCCGACCAGCGTGCCGCGCAGCGTGCTGGGGTCGGTCTCGGCGAGGACGCGGCGGATGGCCTCCTGGCCGTCGTACTCGTCGCCGTGCACGCCCGCGTCCACGCACAGCACCGGACCGGGCTCGGTGCCGTTGACGACGATCAGCGGTATGCCGAGCTGCACGCCGTAGGTGCTGGTGCCGACCGGGATGAGGCCCTGGGCGCGCTCGCCGGGGGCGACGGTCAACGGACCGATGGAGTACATGGGTTGCTGCCTTTCGGATGCGGGGGTCACAGGCGGGCGGACGCCTCGTCGAGGGTGTCCGCGATGATGTCGGCGATACGGTCGAGGAGTGCGCGGTCGCTGATCAGCGGGGGCGCGATCTGGACCAGCGGGGCGGCGCGGTTGTAGACGCGGGCGAGGAGGCCGGCCTCGCGCAGCCGGCGCGGGATCAGGTCGGCGACGAGGGCGGCGCGGGCCGTGTCGCTGAAGCCGCCGTCCTCCAGGTCGCCGACGAGTTCGCAGGCGTAGAAGAAGCCGGCGCCGCGGACGTCGCCGACGATCGGCAGGGACGCGAGGGAGGTCATGCGGGCGGCGAGGTGGCCCTGGAGAGCGCGGACGTTCTCCGGGATGCGGTCGCGTTCCATGATGTCGAGGCTGCGCAGGGCGATGGCCGCGCTCAGTGGGTGGCCGCCGAAGGTGTAGCCGTGGTTGAGGACCGCGCCGGGCCGGTTGAGGACCTCGGTGATCTCGGTGCTGACGAGGGTGGCCCCCATGGGGGCGTATCCGGCGGTGATGCCCTTGGCGACGGTGACGAGGTCGGGGCGGGCGCCGTAGCGGTCGCCGCCGAACCATTCGCCGAGGCGGCCGAAGGCGGTGATCACCTCGTCGGCGACGAGCAGGAAGCCGTGGCGGTCGGCGAGCGCCCGCAGCCCTTCCCAATATCCCTCGGGCGGGGTGATGCAGCCGCCGCGGTTCTGCACCGGCTCGGCGATCAGCATGGCGATCGTCTCCGGGCCCTCGGCCAGGATCGCGGCCTCCAACTCGCCCAGCAGGTGGGCGGTGTAGGCGGTGTCGTACGCCAACTCGCCCGACAGGCCGAAGCGGTTGGTGTTCGAGATGAACCGGGTCTCGATCGCCGGGGGGCCGTACGGCTCCTTCAGGCCTGGGTCGTCGGTGAGCGACAGGGCGCCGATGGTCAGCCCGTGGTAGGCGCCGCTGCGGGCGATCGCCTTGGTGCGGCCCGGCTCGCCGCGCAGGGCGTGGTACTTGCGGGCGATCTTCCAGGCGGTCTCGACGGCTTCGGCGCCACCGCCGGAGAAGAAGGTGTGCTCGATGCCGGCGGGGGCGATCCGGGAGAGCCGCTCGGCGAGTTCGATGGCGGTCGGGTGGGCGGAGGCGGACCACAGCGGGCTGAAGCACAGTTCGCGCAGCTGGCGGTCGGCGGCCTCGGCGAACTCGGCGGCGTAGGAGTAGCCGAGCTGGCAGCAGTACAGGCCGGAGAGGCCGTCGATGTAGCGTCTGCCGTCCGCGTCGTCCACGTACGGGCCCTCGCCGCGCTGCACGACGAAGAGATTCTCGCCCTCGGTGCCGAGCGAGCCGTTGGGGGTCATGTTCAGCAGCAGGTGCTTGGCCGCGGAGGCGGACAACTCACCTGACGGGGTGCGGGTGCTGGTGGTCATGAAGTCTCGCTTCCGGCGGGCAGGCCCACGGTCGTCTCCGTCGGCAGCAGACCGTCCTGCCGGCCGGCGCCGCCGAGCCGGCGCACGACGCCGACCAGTGCGAGGGCCACGACGGCGACCGCGATGAGCAGCGCGCTGACGGCCGTCACGGACGGGTCGACGTCGTACTGGAGGACGTTGAACACCTGGACCGGCAGGGTCACGGTGTCCACGGAGGACAGGAACTGGGAGATGAAGAACTCGTCGAAGCTGGTGATGAAGGAGAAGATCGCGGCGGCCACCAGTCCTGGCATGGCCAGCGGGAAGGTGATGCGCCGGGCGACGGTCAGCCTGCTCGCGCCCATGCTGGCGGCGGCGTCCTCCAGCCGTTCGTCGATGCCCTTGAGGGTGGCCATGAGGATCATCACGGCGATGGGCGAGGCCAGCACGGTGTGACCGAGGGCGATGGCGATCGGGCTGCCGAGCATCGCGGCGGGCTCGAAGAGGAGGAACAGGCCGAGGGCGACGACGACTTGGGGGATCACGAGCGGGGCGAGGACCAGGCCGTAGACCGCCGAACGCAGCGGGAGTTCGCTGCGGACGAGGGCCGTTGCCGCGGTCATGCCCAGGATGAGCGAGAACACCGTGGTCAGCGCGGCGACCAGGGCGCTCAGCGACAGGGCGGCGGGCCATTTGCTGCCGTCGGCGAACAGCTGCTTGTACCAGCTGAGCGTCCAGGACTCGGGCGGGAAGGAGCCGAACGCGTCGTTGCCGAAGGAGGTGACGACGATGACGACGATCGGCAGGGCCAGGAACAGCAGGATCAGCGCGGAGAAGACGGTCAGGGCGATACGCCCGGTGAGTGTGGAGCGGAGTCCGATCATGAGGTGGCGCCCCGCTTCCGGTAGGCCTCGCCCGCCGACTTCAGCAGCCTCAGGAGCAGCAGGCCCGCGAAGGTGAGCAGCAGCAGGATGATGCCGAGCGCGGAGGCGCCGTTCCACTGGTTCTGCTTCATGACCTGCTCGTCGATGAGCGAGGCGACCATGGTCTGCTTCGGGCCGCCCATGAGGGCGGGGGTGAGGTAGTAGCCGAGGCAGAGGATGAAGCACAGCACCCCGGCGTTGACCAGCCCGGGGGCGACCAGCGGCAGATAGACCCGGCGGAAGATGGTGATCCGTCCCGCGCCCATGCTGGCCGCGGCTGCCAGCAGCCGCCGGTCGACGCCGCGCATCACGGCGTACAGCAGAAGGACGGTGTACGGGAGCATCACGGAGGTGGTGCCGATGACGACGCCGACCTCGTTGTAGAGCAACTGGAAGGGTGCGCCCGGGAAGTGAAGGTCCGTCAGGACGTTGTTCACGACGCCGTGTTCACCGAGCAGGATGATCCAGCCGTAGGTGCGCACCAGCGCACTGATGAAGTGCGGTACGACCACGACCAGCATCACCAGGCCCGCCCACAGGGGCTTCAGCCGGGACACGGCGGAGGCCAGCAGGAAGCCGATGACCAGGCTGAGCAGTGAGGTCTCCGCGGAGATGCGCAGGGTGGAGAGCAGGATCTCCAGGTTGGCGCCCTGGAACGCGTCGGCGTACCAGTGCAGCGTCCAGCCGCCCTTCTCGCCCTTGAGGCTGAGGAGGAGGGTGCTGAAGATCGGGTAGAGGAAGAGGATGGCGAGATAGATGACCACCGGTGCGGCGTTGAACAGGCCGAAGCGGGTGCGGCGGTCGGCGAGGGCGCGGCGCAGGCGGCTCACCGGTGGCGGCACTACGGTGGGCGGCCCGGTTCGCGCCGGCGTCGTGGTGAGGACGGATCCGGCCATGCTCACCCCCCGTGTTCCGGGTCGGCGAGAACGTCGGGGAAAATACTGACGTCCGCGGACTCGGCGGTCAGGCCAACGCGTTCGCCGGGGGCGGGGGCGCGTGAGGCGGGGAGTTCGAGGCGTACGAGGTCGGTGCCGCCGGCCGGGCGGACGGTGGCGCGCACCAGGGTGCCGACGTAGGTGACCGTCTCCACGGTCCCGGCACAGAAGCCGTCGCCGGCGGGACACAGTCCGATCCGGCCGGGCTGGACCGCCGCCCGCACCCGTCCGGCGACGGAGTCCGGCTGGGGGCGTGCCTTCAGCAGGCCGCCCGTGTCCAGCCGTACGAGCGTGTGGTCCTCCGTCCGCTCCTCCACGTGGCCCGCGAGGAAGTTCGCGGCGCCCAGGAAGTCGGCGACGAACGGGGTGCGTGGCCGCTCGAAGAGCTCCCTCGGGGTGTCGAACTGGTCGATCCGGCCGTCCCGCATCACCGCGATCCGGTCGGAGAGGACCAGCGCCTCTTCCTGATCATGCGTCACATAGACGACGGTGAGGCCGAGTTCCTGCTGGAGCCGCTTGATCTCGGTCTGCAGCTGGTCGCGCAGTTTCTTGTCGAGGGCGCCGAGCGGCTCGTCCATGAGGATCACCGGCGGCCGGTAGACCAGGGCGCGGCAGAGCGCGACGCGCTGCTGCTGGCCGCCGGAGAGTTCGCGCGGGCGGCGCCGGGCCATGCCCGTGAGGCCGGCCATGTCGAGGGTCTCGCCGACCCGGCGGCGCAGTTCCGCTTTCGGCACGCCGCGCAGTTGCAGCGGGAAGGCGACGTTCTCCCAGACCGACATGTGCGGGAAGAGCAGGTACTGCTGGAAGACGAAGCCCAGGCCGCGCTTCTGCGGAGCCAGCCGGGTCACGTCACGGCCGCCGACGACGATGCTGCCGGAGTCCGGTTCGCAGAACCCGGCGATCATCATCAGGGTGGTGGTCTTGCCGGAGCCGGAGGCGCCCAGGAAGGTGACGAACTCGCCCGCCGCGATCTCCATGGCGACCTCGTCGACAGCGGTCACTGAGCCGTAGGTCTTGCGAAGTCCCGTGACGGACACGGGTTTTCCGGTGCCGGTGTCTGGCGACCGGGTGGTCACCGGGGCTTTCACGTCGAGCTCAGGCATGCGTCCACTCCTGCCAGCGCTTCGACACCGCGTCCTGGTTCTTGATCCACCACTCGACGTCCAGGTCGAAGCCGGACTCCAGGTGCGCGGGCGAGCTGGCCAGGTTGGCGGCGGTGGTCGAGGAGAGCTTCTTGTAGGCGGCGGGCACGGTCGGGGCCATCGGGTAGAGCTCGGCGTAGGCCGCCTGCACCTCGGGCCGCAGCGAGAAGTCGATGAGCTTGTACGCGGCGTCGAGGTTCGCCGCGCCCTTCGGAATGGCAAGGCCGTTGCTCTGCCGGCGGGCCCCGTTCCACTGGTAGGCGAGCGGCGCACCGCCCTTGATCAGGGCGTCGAGGCGGCCGTGCCAGACGCTGGAGGCGACGACCTCCTTACGGCCCAGCAGGACGCCGGGCAGGGCGCCGGTGTCCCAGAACTTCTTGACGTCGCCCTTGATCGCGTCGAGGGACCTGAAGGCCCGGTCGACATCGAGCGGGTACAGCTTGTCCGGGTCCACGCCGTCGGCGAGGAGCGCGAACTCCAGCTCGGGCAGGTCGGCGTCGAGAGCCTGCAGGGCGCGGCTGCCGGGGAACGCCTTGGTGTCCCAGAAGTCGGCCCAGGAGGAAGGTTTCTTCCCCCCAAAGGCGTCGGTGCGGTACGCCATCACGCTGGCCCAGTAGTTCTTGCCGACCGCGTTGGTGGTGACGAGGGACTTGGCGATGCCCGCGTTCTTGAAGTTCTTCAGCCGGTCGAAGTCCAGTGCCTCGGTGGCGCCCGCCTGCTTGAAGAGCACGAAGTCGGCCATGGAGTCGTCGATGACGTCGAACTGGGGGCGGCCCTGCTTGATCTGGGCGAGCATCTGCGCGTACTCGA
>Ga0307512_10001780_pt1 | contig 29275 bp, 34 predicted proteins | sample 14_EM_MG_FD_200267 | JGI IMG/M metagenome (GOLD analysis project Ga0307512, IMG submission 200267) | Populus trichocarpa ectomycorrhiza microbial communities from riparian zone in the Pacific Northwest, United States - 14_EM | ecosystem: Host-associated > Plants > Roots > Unclassified | place... | reverse complement strand
CAACGCCAGAGCGTTCGTTTAAAATAGGAGACCGACAGAGCAAGAAGAAACGGTGAAACAGCGATCGGAGGGCAATATGCAACGCGACGCGTGGTATTGAGGCCGGGTGCGGAGTAATCCGCCACCGGGGTGTCTCTGACGGCTCTGACGGAGCGCATCCACTCTGACGGAGCCATTCCGCCCGGACGGAAATATTTTTTGCTGATGTAAAGTTTGTATATTAACTAAGAGAAAATTTCAGTACTATCAGTTTTAGTTAGATTTGCATGGATAGAATTGTTAATGACAAAGAAAATAAAGTTTATATGGGGCAATTGGCTAGTCAGGCAAAATTTGTGATGTATAGGGATCAGGTTAAGCTAGTAACAATCATCATGATTTGAGAGCATGATTTGAGGCCAGGGCTTGTCATTATCTCAAAATGACCTATCTTTCAATTTATATAGAAACAGTCGAAGCTTGTCGTACGCCTGTACCTAGGGATTCACGTAGCTTCATACATAGATGCTTTATAGAGTATAGGCGGTTTCCATCTCGGGGCTATATCCCCTTAGTCTCTGAGAGTACTAGGATAAGTGTATGAGAGCCGAGTGATGGTCTATGATATATACAATATGGGCTGAATCGTCTAGGGAAACGACAAAATTTTACCATTGACCATACGAACATGCACTAACTGTACATAATATACTAAATATTGAATGTTGATCCGTAGTCCGTTTGGTGAATCTGCTTTTCGCCATCTCAGCTACCAGGTACGCCAGTGGAAGTCACACGAACAAGTGGGTCTACATCGTCCGCCATAGTCTTCTGAACCACAACTACCATAAGCCTGCATATCCCACATTGACTACATACTCTACTGTAGCGAAGATGAGAGCATAGAATTCGGACGAACGTGAGGTGCACACTGGCTGCTCAGGGCATAATCATATCGATTTCAGGTACAGTGATAAGGGCGTATCAACATATAATCTCCCGCCAATCTGCCCTGTGTGTCCATCCATCCACGAAAGCTTCAATTTGGAAGAACGTCTTCCAATCATGATCCCACCAAAAATAAAAACCCAAACAAAAACAAGAACAAATAACTAACATTGTATTACAAGCCACCAAAGAGTTTGGAGAAAAAAAAAAGGGAAGATGGAAACTAATGAAGTTCATCAGTAGTTACAACTTTTTTTCCGACTCGGGATCTGTCTACGTAAACCTCTCTTGGTTACGAGCATATGGGTGGAATCCTCCGCGATGTCCCACGTTATATCCTGCTCCTCTACCAACCGGCGCACCACCTCTCCCACCACGATAGTTGCTGCCTGGCTTAGTGTTACGAGGGCCAGTGGGTGCATTGGGGGGAGGGCCTTCAAAGCGACCGTATTGGCCATTTGGTGTGCCTGTTGGGCGTCTTGTCAGTGCATCATTGTGTATACTGAAGGAATGAAATGTACCTCCTCTGGACTGCTGAGCAGCAATTGCAGCGGCATTCTGTTGCTGCATTTGTTGCACCACCTGTTGAGGAGGAACGTCGTCGTACATTCCTTCCCACGAACTTGGATGTGACTGTGGCGGCTGGTAATCCCTCTGCGAAGGATGGTTCTGGAACCGAGGGTTGCGGTACGCATTTTGCGCTCCTTGCTGCTGCTGCTGCGACATATCGCTATATGACCCCTGAGAATCATAGCCTTGACCGTATCCTGGGCCTAATTGCCCGGTATACTGTCCTTGAGGGCCTGGTCCCTGCTGGGGTACGTTCATTTGGATGGGCATCTGTGGCGGAGGTGACTGGATTGGGGGGGACTGTTGATGCGCTCCTTGCTGTTGTCTCATCATTTGGGCTTGCGCCTGCATAGTCATCTGCTGCATCGTCTGAGGGTTCATTCCGGCCATCTGCTGGGGTATGCTCTGCATGGCTTGCTGCATCATTGCTGGATTGATAATTGGCATAGGCCCAGCGCCGCCTCGACCAAACTGGCTTAAGGCTTGCATGTAACGTTGCATTTGTTGCCAATACTGTGCCATCATTTGCGGAGTCATCCCATTGTAGGCTGCACTTTGGGCACTCTGTTGGCCATTTTGTCCCTGTTGGTTGTTATACCCTCCCCCTCCGTTGCCTCCTCGGTCGTCGAATCGGTCTCGGTTACCACGATCTCTAAAGTTGGCACGGTCTTCTCGCTCATCCATATGTGCATTCATACGTTCACGAGTATTGCCTCGTGGCTGAGCCTTCTTTACTTCGATCTAATAGCCCGTTAATTCGATTCCATGTAGTGATGTTAATTTTTAAATAGTATATACCTGCTTGCCCATGATTTCCAGAGTAGGACAGTTCAAGGCATTTTCCACAGCCGACTCGCTATCGAATGTGACAAAGCCGAATCCTCTAGGCCGGCCTGTATCCTTATCCATCATCAAGGTGGCATCCAGGACTCTTCCAAATTGCATGAAATACTCCCGAAAGTCCGTTTCCGTAGCTTCCTGACTTACACCTCCAACAAAGATCTTTGATGTTTTCTCCTGTTCATCTCGTGGGATTGCGCGCTTGGGATCAATCTGCATGGTGAATTTTAGTATAATAAATGAGAAAGCATAGTGACAGGATGTATGTAAACGCACGATCTTTCCGTCCAGATAGTGTTCCTTCACCATGACAATGTTTACTGTCTTGGGATCTTTAAATGTTAAGAATCCAAACCCTCGGGATCGCCCTGTTGGGCCGTCTCGCATGACTGTACATTCAGTGACCTCGCCGAACTGACTGAAATATTCTTTGAGCGAATCTATGGAACACACGATATATCAATATTGCGCACCACTGGTATCTAGCAGCACGAGTCATACCATCTGTTGTTTCCCAATTCAAGCCACCTATAAACATTTTCCTAAATACAGACAAATAATGGAGTCAACTAACGTTCCTGTACAACAGCGTGTGACGAAGCAATGAGATGATAAGATCAGAACTAGGGAAATCTGCTAAACGGCCCGTAAAACGAGAGGAGGATATCAAATGGCTAGCAGCCATGCAGTAATTCAGAGTGATGGCGTATGAGGGAACGAGGGTTGTTTCAGCATAACCAACACTGTTTGCAGACGACGCGGTTGTGGAACACCATGTAACTCCCAATCGAAATATGATTCCCATTGTCTCTTTTCGTACACAAACTACCATCTGTGTGGGTGCCAACATGGCGGCTAGATACTGCTAGCTAGGTAGTTCTCCAATATGCCGGAGTAGTAGATGTACACCTCCTTTCCCAAGTGAACCGTCGTGTCGAGTATAGCATATGGTGGAGCGAAGACCAATCCCCGTCTGCTTCATGATTTTGACATCTCGACATCGACTCCGGACCCCGCCTCATGCAACACAAAGTGCTATCTAGCACTGGATACATCCTCTAACTTCTCCCATCAATGGCAGTGGGCAAATTGCGCCTAGTCTTCTGCTATCGACGATGATGATTCCTCCCCTCGCTTGAAATGAAATGTAGACGCCAACCAGATAAAAAACTTATTGTAAATACGCACCCGTCCTCTTTAATTGCTGGGGTACCAGCCCCCTGATCACCGTAGCCATTCATGCCCATGTGATCATAACCTTGACCATCATTGACCGATTGTCCTTGGTCCATATTGGAAGTATCCCAGCCGCTATAGTCGGTTGTCTGGTTAGTCATGAAATGCTGTTGTTCCTCCTGTTGTGGCTCTTCCTCCAGTTGGTTGTTGGGGTGTGTCGGTGGTTGCGGTGCCCTTGGGTCAAAGGCCTTTGTGGGCTGTGCAGGGACTGGAGTCGGTGCTACCTGTTCCGAAAGAGTCTTTGGGATCGCATTTGCTGAGGGCTCTTGAACCGCAGTGGAAGCTGTTTCCATTGGTGGCTGTTTAGGTGTCTCGGTTACGGGCTTCGGTGGCTCGTCATCACCGTAGCTAGGTACCAAAGCTGTTAACGACTGAGAGGGCGGGGCGCACTACATCTCGGCTCAACTGAGCACGAGGAAGAGACTGAAGGACACATACAGATCGGCGAAGAGATCATCGTCGTGCTGATCGTCGGAAGGGTCCATGATAGATATCGGGTTTGATTGCGCCGTGGTTGACAATTAGTTTCGGCTTTGCAGTTGCTCACTGAGCCTTTCAATCGTCGATCTGTCCAGGGGTCTCGTTACGCGAGGAAGAGTGAAGTTGGCGAGCTGTTTCAGTTGTGAGTGAAAGGAAGAAAGCTGGAAGTCAGCGAGTTGTGTTGGAGGGAAGAGGTTATAAGAAGGTATAAGTACTTAAGTATGTAGCAGGGAGTGCCAAGCGGACTTAAGGTAGCGTGAAATTCCGACTTAGTAACTCGTAAAATAGAGTACCCGGAACCCTTTCAGCCCAACGAGCCCGTGTGGTACCTATGCGATATTCGCAGGACGAGTGATTTGCGGTCGCAATCGGGTAGAGCATATACAGAGTAGTACAGGCAGTCCAGCTAGGACATACGGTGGGGACAATGACTACAAAGCACTCAGGGAATGCATGGAGGTGCCTACTCAGGTGTGTATATTGATGTAGGCGGAACAGAATACACAGACATTCCAAACCATCGTCATACTGCATGTGGCGGCTGCCCGCGCTTATTCGCACAGGTACTGTTGCGTGTCACGGCGGCATTCCCCACATTCTCAACTCCAAGCCAATCAATACCATAACATTTAACGGCTCTTGGGCACATTATCTACCACTGATAAGTTCGTAACCATATACGATCGTTTGCGGGGCTCATCGTGAGTGCTTGTTCTATTGTCCGCAGCTTGTAGTTGTCTCATTTCGGGCCCTCATCAGCATGGCTGGCAAGAGACAGGTAAGGTCTACCACCAGAGCTCACACAAACTAAGCTGACGAAACCATAGGAGATGGTCCAAGTCGGCATGTCTACTCGCTTTATCCTTGGCTTTATATCGCTAACGCAGCCTTGTTACAGACCGTTCCGAGTAATTGACCTCCACTCTGTCCCGTGCCTAAGCTCCTTTGAGCTTTGGTGTCGAATATGTACTGAGTCCTGCAATACACCAGTTCGATCTCGCCCTTTTGGAGAGGAAGATCCCCCGCCGCATCAACGACGTCTTTACCCGAGTCGAGGTACGGAACGCTCGTCTTGCGGCACACTTTGGCCATAGTTGATGGGAGATATTCAGGCCTCGAGATTCCCCATCCAAGGTCGTGGGCGCTTCGTATTCCCATGCCGACATACTGAAGCTAGAGTCGCTGTAATTCTATACGCTATCATCTTGATATGGCGGTAACTGATCATAGGTCAGTTCGGTTCGACCCAACACACCTCCGCCTACGGCATCTCCACCTGTAGCCTACACTACAAACTCAAATGCGACACGAAAACCAGGAAAGCACTATACTGACTTTATGTCTCAAACAGACGATGATTGGGATGCAGATCTTGCCGAGGAATCGACGGACGATATATTAGATGGCAAGTTTAGGCCGCCCAAGTCGATAGAATACCGCCCACATAGAGGAAATTGGCTGGTTGGCAATGGCAAATCCCCCAGCGCGGTCGAATCTCGTGGTCCGTCATATCCGAATCCCCGAAAGAGAGGCAGTCAGGGATTAAAGCCACAGTTTGAAGGACTTGTTAAAGGTGAGATTGCACCTCGTACTGTCTAGTATTTTCTTTGCCTGCTGTGCAAAGGTCCAAGCTGAAGTGTATTTAACCAAGACCCGGGCAACTCTTTGCACATGATATATCATCCTACACTCTCTGTAGACATACACACACCCGCTGAGATAGAACGCTTAAACGCTAGAATATCTCGAATTAACAAATTTAAAAAAATCCTGCAGGCCAGCACCGTTGACTTACCCGAGTTGCGTAAGATATCATGGAATGGCATCCCGGAGGAACTTCGACCCATGGCTTGGCAACTGTTATTGGGCTACCTTCCTACAAACGCCGATAGACGTGTGAGTGCACTAGAACGTAAAAGAAAGGAATTCATAGACGGCGTGAAACAAGCATTCTCCAGAGGATCCGATTCACTCGACCAGACGATATGGCACCAAATATCAATTGACGTTCCTCGGACTAACCCACATCTTGCCCTATATGGATTTGAGGCGACGCAAAGGTCACTTGAACGAATCTTATACGTCTGGGCAATTCGTCATCCTGCAAGTGGGTATGTGCAGGGAATAAACGATTTGGTGACGCCTTTTTTCCAGGTCTTCCTATCATCGTATATAGGTATGTTTTTCAGCCTTGTAATCGGTGTATTTCAACAATGAGCTGAGTTAAGCTTTTAGATGGCGATGTGGAAATATTTGATCCAGGAACCTTACCAAAAGATGTTTTGGATGTTGTTGAAGCAGATTCATTTTGGTGCCTGACAAAGCTACTAGACGGAATACAAGACAACTACATCCACACACAACCTGGTATTCAGCGGCAAGTAGTTGCACTTCGGGAGCTAGTATCGAGGATAGACGTTGGGTTGGCAACTCATCTTGCAGACAACGGGGTAGAATTCATACAGTTCAGCTTTCGGTGGATGAATTGCATGCTCATGCGGGAGTTGAGCGTGAAGAATACAATTAGGATGTGGGATACCTACATGGTATGGGCCTTTCACGATTTGTGCCATGTGTAATCGACTGATATGTATAGGCCGAGGGCACATCAGGATTTTCTGAGTTCCACCTTTACGTTTGTGCGGCATTTTTGGTCAAATGGTCAGATCAGCTTCAGAGGATGGACTTTCAGGTACATTTTATCTGCATAACGGAAGACAGCGCTAATATGCATTCAGGAAACCATGATGTTCTTGCAGGCGTTACCAACGCAAAATTGGAGTGAGAAAGATATGGAAATACTGCTTAGTGAGGCGTATGTAAACTGTTTTATAGAGTTTTCATTGTTGTAGTACTAACAATTGGCTCAGGTTTCTCTGGAAGAGTTTGTTTCATAACTCTGGAGCCCACTTACGACAAAGTATCACACCAGCGTCCTCAGGCATACTAAACCTAAATCTATAACATAGTGATTCCATAAAATAGCCGTGTAATATTCCTCGCCGTCGGTTAGAACAAGGGCGATGTGATGGGCTCCGACTTTCACTTGATCTTGGGGAAACACCGGAAATGTCTCAGCGACTGTCTATGCATAGCTGTACAAGATTTTTGATCATTACACATCGCTGCAGCCGCATTCACTACCTCCTCAGTGGTTTACCTAACTTGTTGTTCATGTTGATCTCTATATTCTTCAAGATCTCCGGGTGACGATGGGTCGACGGCAGGAAACCAATCCCCACTGCCCTACGAATGGCCTTTGCTATCCTCCTCTGGTTTACCAGTCTCAGTCCCGTTTCTCGCGAATGCATAATCCTCCCCATGGAGGTCACATAGTCGGACAACAAATTGTAGTTCTGCGTGCCTGGGATCAGTCTCATTTCCTACCATTTCACCTAACATCTTACCTTGTACTGTGTAATCGGGTTGATCCCTAAAACATCGAATGCATCCTTGACGGGACGTCGGTTACTCCTACGAGCCTGTAGCTCTTCCATAGTGAGATCATTGGGAGCGTACACGTCACCCGGCTGGAATCGAAACTGTGAATTATTGAGTTCTTGCTGAGTAAATTCTTCAGTTGGTGCTGCGGGACTAGAGGAATTGACGGTCGTAGAAGTCGCTGCTGAAGGGGAAAGTGGAAGCCGAGAGGTAAGGACATCCATTACGCTGCGAGCGCGACTGCGATCATCATCAGGCTTACTGGATTCAAACTGGCGAATATTGGGCGACGCAGCATCAGAATCCGTTGAAACATCGCCGCCATTAATGAGTGTGCGCTTAGAATTGAATGAACGAAGTGAGGGCCGGTGGGGCAATAGCAACATCCGTAGCGTGGTATGGAGTCGAGGCGGCATGGTGATAGATCTTGATGCAGAAGCCTCGAAACGGAGGTTTGGGAGTCTCGAACCACTACTGGCGTAGCAGTCTGGTCTAATTTCTGGGTTTTTGGGGAGGTGTTTTAACAACGCACTAGGAGAGAACCCTTAATAGCTCAATCACCAAGACTTTTGCTACATGACTGTAGCTTAAGACACTCGTCGTTGAGTATCTTAACTTTTCCTTTGAACTGGTTCCGGATACCCTGAAAAGCTTCTCTAGCTTCTTTGATTATGTTTTTGTCTTGTTGTAAGACGTTAGCGCTAGTGCTTACTTCCCAGAACTGCATCCTGTAGTGGTACATGTGTTCCTACATCAGCAAAATGTAAAACGGTCCGGAAACTATATGCAAACCTCCCAGGCACTCCGGTCAACCTCACCAGTGCTCCCAGGCCGTCCTGAAGCTAAGCGAAGTGCTCTCAAATGCTCCAAGAGCATGCTCAGGTGCTCCTGAAAGCTCCTACAGTTTTAGAGATGCATTCAGGATAGTAGATAATCAAATTTCGGAGCTGCTGAGACCTCGGCGCAGGTCTCCCGGAGCACCTTAAACTTGGTACTGTATTCTCCCGGTGGTTCGTAGAGTCCTATAACCACAAGCCATTTCGTCTATTATATTTGTCTCGTTTAGACATTTGTGTTTCACAATTACAAGATTTGCTACATCATAATATGGCATGTATTCTCTATCAATGTCAATCTATATATGTACATACGATCGATCTGGCTGCAGAGGGCACTCTAGCGCGCATAGAGATGGTGATCGAGCTAACTTATAGATGCACTTGGAGGTCGTAATCGTGCAAATATGGAGGTGCACTTGGAGACAGTGCAGGCTGCATTTGGAGATGGCAATCGACTGAACTTAGAGACACACTCAGAGGCCGTGATTGAGTGAACCTGGAGGGGAATTTGGAGGCGGTGATTGGGTGCTTAGAAGACTAGGTGCATATTTCACTTTGTCGGGATCTGCAAGCGGGAATAGGTTCACAGGGCACTGGAAGTTAGACTGTAATGTGTCGAGGAAGTTATCAAATTCCATTGCTCCGCTGTAGTACCGTTCTGGATGGGTGATATCGAAGATTTCGGTTTTCATTGTTTCTTGTTGAATTGACTCTCTGTGGTATTCACTTCCATCAGTTTGGCATTCTGCACCCATAGTTAGGTAATCTGTCGGATGCCATTGTTGAGCATATCTCACTGTTCCTCAATGATCTTTTGCATTGCCGTGATCTCAGATTGTATACTTGACTTGGGCTCAGGCTTGTTTGGCTTGTTGCCCAGATTGTTACTCAGACAATCATCCATGTCAGAAGTATTAGCTTCTTCACCATAATCACCAGCATTGTAGATATTATCCTCTGGAAGTAACAAACCCAATCAGGTGAAAATAGAAGTTACACAGCCAAGATTAGATTGTAGGTTTTCTGTACTTGAACATGTACTACCCAAGAGCAATTGACCTCTGGCAGCTTTCTTAGAAGACATTAGAAGATTGAAGGTAAAATACCAAGTAGACTGTTCAGTTTGGTCAGTTGAATCATTTTTTGGTACAGTTTTTGATGGTAGGGGTAAAACTCAGATATTCCCCTGAGTGAAATGTATCCAATAACCGAAAACTCAAATATAGTGAAACAGCACATATGTCTATCCTTGAATGTAAATATATGGTATAGTGGCAAGTTTGTACATAAAAGCATGTGAGTATATATGGAGAAGTAAGTGGCAAGATAATCCATACCAATTTAAATACCAAGACGTTGGCAACAAGTATGAGATACACACTAACCCAATCTTGATCATGTATCACAGTCTGACAATCAGCTTTTACCTTGCCAGTATATTGACTTGCAATTGTAGTTTTGCAGGGAAACTGGATGGGAGTTGATAATGGTCAATCTTGGGTATATTCTGTATTCAATCTATACTCATAATGATGGCGTTGGGAGATTGTAAGGAATATCTAAACTTCGGATTCTCCAAAAAGTGTTGGGTTAAAGTTGTAAATAGAAAGATAAAGGATAGTAATGGAGACTATAAAGAAGAATACAAGGGAATATGGAAAATGCAAGATATAATCTGCTTTATCAGATATATAATTCCTCATATCAATATTTACACATATCAGATTGGAGGTCACCACTACTCTAGAATGTCTGGAAAAACATATTCTCTTACGTGTAAGCTACCATAGGCTATATGGCCTACTGTAACCTCCCATAACACCGATAACACCAAAAAGTGGAAAACACCCCAGAGCTGTTTTCGGTAACCCACGATAATACACCTGTAATTTACCGATAGCATCACTGAATTATTACTGTAACACAACTGTAGTGCATGCATTATATTCTGCAATTTATGGATTATATTATATATTCAAGAGTTACTTATTTATTTACTACTCTGACATCTTCTTTCGCATCGTTAAGATGAACTCTTTTAACTCTAACATTCTTCATGGGAACACTCTCACAAGCACACACTCTGACTCTCATGACTCCAACAAGCTCACTCCCACAACTCTGACATGCTCACTCTAACAACTCTGACATACTCACTCCCACTCCAACTCTGACATGCTCACTTTCACCACTGATCTGCTCACTCACACAACTCTGACATATTCACTTTCCAAGCTCTGATATGCTTTGTCTCACCGCTCTGACATGCTCACTCTCACCTCTCTGACAATCTGGCTTCACTGGGGGCAAGGTGGTAGCAGTGGATCTGGCATCGCTGGGAGGAAGCTGGTAGCAGTAGATCCGGCTTCGCAGGAAGGGGTATAACTGACTTCGCCAGTCGCTGTGAATCTGGATACACTTGAAGCACGCTGGTAGCAGAGAATCTGGATTCGCTATAAGCTGGCAAGATGCTATGAATTTGGCTTCGCTGGAAGCATGCTGGTAACAGTGGAATGCTCACTCTCACCTCTCGGACAACCTGGCTTCACTGGGAGCAAGGTTGTAGTGGTGGATCTGGCTTCACTGTTAGGGGTGAAACTGGCTTTGCTGGTAGCAGTGGATCTGGCTTCGCTGGGAGCAAGCTGGTAGCAGTGGATCTGGCTTTGCTGTTAGGGGTGAAACAGGCTTCGCTGGTAGCAGTGGATCTGGATTCGCCGGAAACAAGCTGGTAATGGTGGAATTCTCACTCTCACCTCTCTGACAATCTGGCTTCGCTGGGAGCAACCTTGTAGTGGTGGAATGCTCACTCTCACCTCTCTGACAATCTGGCTTCACTGGGAGCAAGCTTGTAGCAGTGGATCTGGCTTGGATTTGACTTCGCTTGTCTCCATGGATCTGGCTTTGAATGCAGCAGTGGATCTGGTGTCGCTGAGAGGTTGCAGGGGTGGGTTACATACCATGTATGGAGGAATAATCTAAAAGTATATGCGATGGTGGTGATGGTGATGGTGGAGGCAACAATTGAAAAAAGGGGGTTGATAGAACACATGCAGTATGAGAAATTTGCTTCATTCTGTAATTAGATATTAGACATGGTAACACTCATGTAGCATTTGCTGTTAGGGGTTCTCTTCTAACAAGTGACAAGACACATATGTTGATATGTTGTAACAGTCGTGGTGTGCTCTTTAGCCGGAATTCATGCCCGTTACGTCTCGATTGGATAAGCAATACGCTTAGCGGATTCATTGAAAGCATATTGCCGTGGCAGCTGAGTTGATGATGCAATAACATAGCCAGATCGAAGGGATGTGGTCCTGCCGAGCATGTTAGATCCAGCTGGATTCACTCTTAGATACTATGCGGGAGGCAGTCGTGCTAGGAAGAGGGCTCTCTGTTTCACAGGGCACGTCCCGGTTTTTGAACACCTAAAAAGCACATAGGACTGAGGGAATATGGCGTTGGCGGTTGAGCCAAAAGCGGACATCATTCATTGATTTGTTTCAGATGGTTCTACAATGTTATTCTAGAAAAGATTACGCGCATAAGTTCCACGTTGGCATAGCAGGGGATATTCGAACCCCGTGAGTCTATGAGTTATTAAACATGAGGAATTTAATAACATAAATGACGTATACCAATATGGCTATCGTTCTGACTACCGAAAAACGGGATACGTGGCGAGATATCTAAGTTAAAGTTGTGGTCTGATTTATCAGCCGATTTGATATTAGGCATGGACACGATAACCACAGGAATGCGTGGCCACTGATTAAATGATGTGGCTATCAATGACGGATTTAAAATCATAGTCTGGAGAGGGTTCCGAGAGAGTATAAAGAGATCACTTTGTTCGGAGAATAAGGGGGAGATCAGCATCAGACTGAAAAACAAATACCTACCAGCGGAGAAAGATTCTTATTTATTATTGCGTTTTTATGATACCTATACCTATTATTATATATCTTAAAATCCATTAGCTTTGTGTAGCGGCAGCCCCGCATCTTTGATAAATGATATTCAACGAATGACTATTACCTTCCAGAACAATAACGACGTTATTGATTACGCCCTGGAGAAAATACTGTCTTACGCAAGAAATAATCAGTATATCTTCCTGGCGCGAAGTGTTTGGTGGATATCTTCCATTATCAGATTACAACAGGGATTAATAATCCATATTGATAATTTGAAGAATCGTTCAAAGACTACAGTTACGATTGTTCCAATCGTTAGAGAAGCATCGGCGATACCTCGAGACGCTCAGGAGAAATCTAGGACCATAGTCGACCTGCAGCATATCCATCCGGATAGGGTATCCCAGGTTGAGGGAGTTATAGACGATATTAGCAATTTGGATTTAAGGAATTCAGAAGGGTCTAGAGTGTCTCAGTTGCTCGAATGGACCGAACAGTTTATCCAAAGTTCCCAAAAGAAGAGGAAGGATTATAAGAAGCAAAAAGCACCCTTGTCTCGAACAAGATCAGGGGGAGTTCCTAAACAGGAATTGACGAAGAAACAGAGAAATCGTCTTGAAGCAATTCCGAGGGATATGATAACTGAGTATCTGGCAGCTAGGAAATAGAGGAAGAGTGTTATGCTGTACCTGGCCATACGACAAGAGAAAGTTACGTTCAGGCGAGGACCGTAAAAGCAAGGTGGGATTGATAGTGGGATATCGGAGCGATTAAAGGAAAAAGAATATATATATATATATATATTCCAGAAAGATAGGGAATAGGGTCTATGGCCGTAGGCACCTTCAGGTTCTTAGCGAAGTATCTTGGATAGGTGTTGTTACCCCCGTAACATTTGCATAACATATATCTAATTGCCAAAGTACATGGTAGGCAGCCATAATCCATAGTAAGCAACCATGACACTGACATGACAGGGGTATATTATCTCCGTTATGGTTGCACTGAAGGTTTTCCTGACGAAGACATTGGTAAATTCATTGTAGTAATTTAAATTCTCATGTTTTCATTTCTCATGATATATTCCGCAATCTCCTGGCATCTCCATCTCTCATCTCTCATCTCTTGCTTTCTCATTGATATTTCTACTATCCCCTGAGAACAACATGTTGTATTATCCCTTTCTCTGTTTTCATCTCATAAATATCAGGTATTATCAAGTACAGTATCCAGCCATCATCAATTATCTTTTGCTCCCAATCACTCTCTCAGCTCCTCTCTTTAATATTATGGTACACCTTGTTATACTCTACATAGAAATTTTGCAAAATTATAACTTTTCAAATGAATATGAATTTAGCTACCATCATGTTCCCTGCTCCATTGAATGTCTCCAGATCAAGCACCTTTAATTTTGCCTTCTATTTCTCTTGACAATAACCTCCAAGTGCATCTCTAGGTTTACTTGCTCACACTCACCATGTATATCTCTGAACTCACTCAATTATCACCACTGTGAATCTGTTAGTTCCCTTCACTACTACTACCATGTGTATCTTTATGTTATCTCCATTATGATACCCGAGTTCACACAATTGCAGCCTCTATATACCTCTCTAGTGTTAGCAACGGATCCGGACCGTCGCTTTGGGTCCCGGTCTGGGTCGGAATCGAACCGTCGCTCAATTGGTGGTCCGGGTCATCCAAACACCTGAACTGTCAATTCAGGTACCATTTGCTGGAAATCTCCCAACCCATATGAATTGAGCAGGTTGTCAGCAGGTTGTCCAGCAGGTCCATCTGTAGATTGATATAATGCTCTTGATCTTGCTGTCTAATAATAGTAACTAATCAAAATCGCTTATTCAACATTCAGCAATTATGTTTTGACTGATTTACTGGTTGCGATATCGATTATTTTGGAATCAATGTGTTTCCTTTTCTGATATGTATTTTCGACTACTAAAGTGGTCAATAGTTCAGTTATGAGCAAAAATATCCACGCGATGCCTTGATTACCCAATATTCAAGACCCAATATCATTGAGCCTCTGTTGACGCTCATTTTCAGGATGGGGCAGGGAGCGTGCCGCTGCTGTTTTTGCCTGTAAAGATGGCCAATGCCTCATTTATGGATGTCTGCAACCAATTGCCACTTAGATAACCCAGGATGCAAAGCCAAAAATCATTGGAGCTCCATTGACGCTCATTGTCAGAATGGGGCAACGACCGTGTCGTTTTCTCTTTTGCCTATACAGACTGCCATTACATTCATTCTGCCTAACTGCTACTAGATCACTTTGCAATTACCTGACTTAAAAGATTGAAAATTGTTGACGCTCCTTTGACGGTTATTTTCATGATGGGGTATCGAAGTAATCATGCATTGTTTTGGCTGAATAGGCTGCCAGTTCATCGTATATGAATTATTACCACGAATCAGCAGTTAGATAACCCAAAATGCAAAGCCAAAAATCGTTGACTCGTGGTTGATGCTCATTTTCAGAATGGGGCGGTGACCATGCCGCTTGCTATGTTGCCTATAATGGCAGCCAATACATCGGTTACGCCAAACAGCGACCAATTCACTTTACAATTACCTTGCTTACAAGATCAAAAATCGTTGATGCTCCATTGACGCTCATTTTAATACATTATCTAGTCAATATCTGTGGCCATCGATAATTGGATGAATAATTATTTGTACTTATTGGTTCCCTTTCAGCAAGATTGAGACTCAGCACTTTGGCGAAGTCGAGCCCAGAAATCCTCTTGAACGGGTCGCTCTCATTCTACCAACATTGATATACTGGGCTGAATAATTCATTTGGCCTGCTATACTTCTGTTTATAAACAAATATCCACATGCGACCGCTTAATCTTCTCCCAGAATATTTCTCTATGTGAAATTCTCGGTCAAGCAACATATAGAACCTGGTGAAAACATATTGACCCATTCTGTCCTACTTTTTCTTGTGTTCTTTACTCCTCCTTGTTTCCATTGCAGTGACCGTCATCAACCCTTTTTCAGCCTGATTCATTGACCTCCATGTTCACCGAATCAATCTGGGAACATTTGGAGTGGCAGGCACATCCCAGTGCTCTGGGCTTTCCGGAGCCTCAATGCCATCCTCAAGCTGGATATTGGATTTGTTGTCCGTCTCCCATTCGTCATCACTCATGGTTGGATTATTCAACTCACCCTTCCAGTCAAGCCAATTTTCGGTGTCCAAAATGCTTTCAGGTGCACTATCTTCATCATTTTAGACTGGATAACTGTCGATTCGTTTGACTTGGCGGGCATTTAATACTTGATTTCTTCCTCTAGGGAGGTCCTTTGCAGACAAAGCGGGTGGCAATGGTGATCATTCTGACAATTTAAATGCAGCCACACCATCATGTTGAAAGTTTGACCACGATGCATTGATGATCTCTTCGGTATCCGAAATGTATCCCACAGTTGTCATTTGCTTGGTTTGGGCACGAGATCCTTTCTGTGTGGCATGTAGATTCTGGCTGCCCTGCCACATCTCCAAAAAGTGGTGGACCTTGGCCAGTCTGTGCAATTTCCTTTGCTCCACCTCTTTCTTCAATTCCAAGTCATTTTCAGTGTCCATAGTATCCAATGCTGCGTAATTGCCTGCCAATATTCCATTGTTGGCTCGAGCACACTGCCTTACTACGAATTCATCCTGAAGGGTCTTGGCAGTGGTTTTTGACTGTCTCCAGCCAATCACGTCTCGCCCAAGGGAAAAACTGGCCTCCGCTCCAATAAGATGTTGTATGAAACAGAATATGTCGCATGCCACATTGGAGAGATCAGCGTACTCTGAGTGTGTTTCCTGTTGTTGACGCCACCAATCGGTGATATTTGGTAATCAGAATGCACTGCTAATCTCCATAGGGTCGGACTGGTAATCAGTATGAGTGGGATTAACTTGCCCCCAGATCTTTTGTGCTTCAGGCGGAGCATTCAAATATAGCCTTGCGGCGGTCAATAAGCGCGCTGGGCGATCGCTTCGTCCAGGTGTCATTTCAACCATGCATTTAGGCTTTAGGTATTCTTCATCATTGGTGGGCAAATTCTATGGATGATAAGAAGATTGATCAAATCCAGCAGTGTTTGCAGAGGGGAAACAATTGCTGCCCGGAACTTTTTTGGGTTTAATGACGGACATTCATCAATGTTTGGCACAGTATTCATTCTCGACATACTTCAAAAACGCCTCTTGGTATTGGGCAGTATAAGAAGTCTCACCCCCAGAATTAATAGCTATTCCTTTGTCCCACTTCCAAAATGATTGCAACTTCCCGAAAGGAATGAGGATATGGGTTGAAGTCAGAAGCATACTAGTTGTTGCAGTCACTTCAGCATAATATTTAGACTGCTTCTGTCGTGCAAACTTCATGGCACAGTGTAAGTCTTCCTTCCATTGAGTCTTCTTCTTAGCCAAAGCGCGCATAACGCCATCCATATGATCAAACATGTCATTGTAGACAGTGATAACGTGATGCAGAGTTACCGTATGCCATTTGGACATCCAAAGGGTCCAGTATCGCAATGGCCTTAAAACTTCCATGACGTACTTGACAATGGTCCATTCATCCTGTGTTGTGAAGAGTGGCTGGTAATCACTGTATTTTGGATTCTTGAGCCACTTGCGGGTGAATTCACATAATTGGTATGCTCACTCAAGCAACTGCAGTGTCGAATTCCACTGTGTTCTCACATCCATAATAGGTAGTACTGGGATTCGTACATTAGCTTTTTGAAAGTCAATGAACTCGTTTCGACGACGGGGTGTTAGAGTAATCAATGCAGCAACCATTCTCTGCTATGTGATGGTCAGTTTCACGTCTTTGAAAATGGCTTCAATTATGTACTTTCTCAATTATCTTTGCTAAACCTGGTCTCATGGCCGACACCTTGTTGATTCTAGCATTGCCCTCTTTTCGCAGTCTCTGACTCTTCCCAATGACTGTGCTTTCATTTTCTCCAGATGGCTGATCATGCTGATGGGCTTCCCAAGACTTGGTGCGGCCTTTTACACTGAGACTACTCATGAACGCACCCAAAACAAGCTGAATGACGTGAGCCATGCATGGTATGTGGGTTCTCTTTGCAGGCCACTTGATTCCGGAGGCCTGATGGGTTGATTGTAGTTCCCGAGTCATCGAGTAATTGGAGGAAGCATTGTCAGTCGTAATTGCAAGTAAACACCCATCGGTAAGCTAAAAACGATCAAGAACGTCATTGAAATGTATGGGTAGCCTCGCTCCAGTATGTTGACCCTCGACCTATCATTCTTAATTAGCTCTCGAAATAGGAAAAAAGCAGGCTACCAACATCATCGAAAGCAAGTTGTACTTCTCGTAACGCGCAATTTCAATCCAGATCCTAAGCTATGACCGACAATATGGCTAATTTGTTCGTCGATGTCCACCTGTCCAAAGCCAAGCTTACTTTGTGTCTTGATGGCAGTTGTTTCTGAATTGCATCAACTGTCGGTGAGTATTCCCTCCAGCAAATGTTGCTCAGGGTGCTGGCAAACAGAAGCACAAGCTCGCTGTGTAATGCATTTAATGACCGTCGTAGCTGTAGGTTTGATATAGCATCCCATAGAATATGTAACACCGGGAGATCCACCCTAAGTCCTAATCAATAAACGCCCCCAATGACTTCCAGACTAATAAACAGAAGAGTGATTAAAGCTTCACTCAGGATGCGTATAAGGATTACCACCCAAGGAATACAAGGTATCTGTTTGGTTCTCTATTCCCAATAGATAGTATCAACTAAAGAGTATCGTCTTTAAGATATCAGTATGCTGGTGTACACGACTTGAGGAGAGCCTGAAAGAATTATTCTCTGAACCACCACACTATCGTGATGACTCTCGGACTTCTAACGGATGCAAGAGTATTGTCCCAACAACCGGCACTTATACTTGAGGACTGAATTGTCCAAGAATGCAGCGACTCGAAGTATTGACTTGTCCAAAAGACACAGCAAAGTAGTTTCGCCTCAGCAGAAGGAGTAGTGCCGACTCAAGAGTATCCTAACAGAAGTATCCTCTGAATCACCACACTATCGGGCTGATCCTCAGACTTCCTTCAGACTCCAAAGTATCGTCTTGCTCTCTTCCCGATCAACAACTTGCCTCGACGAAGGTACTAAGAACAACCAAGTATAAAGAGTGATAGGGTTATCCGTGATATAGAACTGAAGATGAACGTACAACTCTGGACTTCCAAGGAGAAGTATCCTTGTTGACTTCGATACAGAACTAATAGATAATACATGGGAATAAAGTTAAGGCTTGACCTCCAGGTTGAGAAGGTCAATAGGTATCCGTAGATAATTCTGAATGTAGATTGTTCGATACAATCTTATCGATGTCCTTTCTCCATGTCGGTATCGCTGATATATATCAGACGATTCACACCCTTAACAATTCTAAGACTGCCAATGCCTGTCTTGGCGTTCACATATGTAACTGCCTCATCATCTTTGCCTTGTACCATTGGTAGTCGAGTTCTGACTCCCATGAGTATTATCTATGTCATCAAGGTAATAAGCTCGTATTGCGACACAATTGCTATTGGCGATACCTCGTATGAATACGAGCCTATCTGAAGCCAATTATCAACAAATATCCTGTCACCATGAGCCAGTGAGAGTGCTCTCTCATATACCCACCGGGTATGTAACAGTTTAATGATTGTGGCAAACGACAGAACCCTTAATTTGACTATGCTTTATTGGAGCCAAATATACAGTATTCTGCAAATGAGTTGTTTTGCCATATATTGAACGGAGAGTATCCCACGCCACCCAGGACATATGAATCCAAGCTCCCACTTGCCCAGACAAAGAATGGGTGGTCAAACTAAGGGTTGATTTGTATAAGTCCATTCGGTCGACTGGGCTCTGATAGATTGATTATTCGTTATCGACTTATCTCCCATATGACTCTGCATATCTTGAGATGCGATAGTGTTCTGACATTGACGACATCTCATCTCATAAGGAATAAACCATTGGACATGAGAGAATAGTCTTTTGTTCGGCGACTAGGAATAAGGTTTCCTCCCGAGAAGGAATGACCATTGAGAATAGAGATCCTACGACCAATACCGATCTAAAGAAAATACATATCTTATTTGCGCTCAGCTTGATTGCTGTCGTTGATCTATTGATGCGAAGGTAGGGTAAAGGAGATATTTCCAATAGGTGAACAAATCCGGAAGGTTGATCCAATTGGGAAATCCGAGTGATAATTTGTGATTTCGGATTGAGTATCCATAATTGGATTGCCGAGTGATCCTGTATGATCCCGGAAGTATACCTGTCACACCAAAGGCGTTACAGAATATGAGCCAAAACAAATCCTAACATGAGGTAGCAATTCCAGGTGTCTTGGTGAAATTCGGCAGTTAGGAAGTCGTTTGCTGCCGGTCCGGAGGTTTGTATCTGCCAATTCGATTAATAAAGATCAGATCTAACTGACAAATATGAATCTCCTCTGCGAACTCACTATTGTAGTTCCTCGACCGCATTCTCTCTTCAGTATAGCCAAAGCTGATTTAACCACGGTTGAACTTGTCAATTCAGTAACTTCCGACTCTGGTAATTCATTTAACTTTGCAATGTGCACTTTTGCCAGCAAGTGTTTCCCCATTGAGCTGGTACCATGTTCTGCTGGATGGCGAAGAACTTGATGACAAACGATACATATGATGGCAGGGCAGCAGGTCTCCTCAATTCGGCAGTGCAAATACAATCGCCACAACAGCGCATGTATAGAATCATTCCAATCAATAGGATGCTTCCATCAGCAATATGTATTTCAATCTCTGGAAGACTCCAGGAGTGTTTGAGAGGATGTGGAGTGTAAACTTAGAAGAGTCAATTTCAGGAGAGTATCAGACCCTAGGAGGGTATTCCGGCAGGCCTTCAGAGTAACTGTGATCTCTGACGACTGGTATAGGAGTAACTGGGATCTCTGATGACTGATACAGGAGTACGATGTGAGTGATTCTGATAAGTTTGGGAGCTCGTCGGAGTGCCGGAGAGAACTTTGGGTGCACCTGGGAGTGTCGCCGAACCAACGCAGGAATCACAAACAAACTCTGAGAGATGCCTGGGTTGTTATGGATATTCATTCAGAGGACTGCAGAAGTTATCTGAGACTCTTCGGATGTACATGTGCAATCGACTTCCCTCAACAGCAAATATGATTCGTGGAATATAGTTCATCATCACTTCTGAATCATACTAGCCATCATCTTGTTCAACATTGTATTTTGTTCCTCGCTACATTAAGGAAACGAAAGGAAAAGGCGAGAGATTCAAACATAAACCCCGGTACACCGAAACAATAACCCAACTCAGCGATTGCAAGATCTCAATCAAACTTGATGTTGATGTCATCCACTCCGTCTCCCATTTCATCAGGGCCAACGAAAGCAGGAACACACAATTCATCAATGGCGCAAAGAAGCTGGAGGCGCTCTTTGTATTTGCTGATTATTCGTTCCTGGCGAGTGGATGAAATGGAATTCCAATGTCGCTTGGCTTGATTTGTGATATCTAACACTGGTGTAATGAGATGTTACCTAGCTGCGAACCTAAATGGGGGTGTCAGAGGCAATTTGATACATTCGGATGAAAAATGGGAACAACTAGCAGGGGAAATAAGGAGCGCCAGATGGGGAGTGTTGTGTGGAAAAGAGGAGTACCACAAAAGGTGTTGGAGAAGCGCAGAATGAAAAAGAAGAGCATCAAGTTTAGGCTGAGGAGCGCCGAAAAAGGAGGTGTTATGGAGTGTGGAATGAAATTGAGGCGCGCCGAAAGAGGAGGGTGTAGGAGTGCGGAATGAAATTGAGGAGCGCCGAAAGAAAGTTGGTTAAGGAGTGCGGATTGAAATAGTGGAGAGCCAATCCAGGCAGTGTGGAGCACCGATGGGATTGAGGAGTGCTTATCCCAGAGGAGGAGACCCGAAAAGGGGTGGGGTAAGGAGTGTGGAATGCATCATAGTAGCGCTGGTGGGAATTGAAGAGCTCCCATCCCGCGCTGAGGACCGCGAATAGGGGTGTGTCGAGTGAGGAATGCGATAGAGGAGCGCTGAGAGGAGGATTTGATTGCGGAATGAATTAGAAGAGGTTCAATCGAGGCTGAGGAGTGCCTATTCTAGTGGAGTTGCGCTGCAGGGGGGGGGGGGGAGCAGGGTGTGATGTGGCTGCTGATATGGGATTGATTGTGTAGTAGCTTCAAGAGTAAAATTGATCACAGGGGATGGGCCGAATGTACCTCGATAATCATCTTGAGAAATCATAACCGTTGCCTTCGTTCCACTGGCATGCTCAGATTCCACACAATGAATAGCTGTGGCTGCCAGCGCTAAAGTCTGAGGAGCAAGAGGTTGGAAATACTGGGATGTTGTTGGCTGGTGCCCCAAGCTATTGGCGGTGAAGAAAAATCGGTGGTAGATGCGCTGAAGCACTTCCATTCGCGTGAACCATGACTTCTTATCATCCACGACCTTGGAGAGGAAACCATCATCAAACAGGAGCTTCTTAACCTTGATCCGAAGCTCAGTCTCAGAGCCCACATCCAACCGGTAACTTCAGACAACAGTTCGACGTGCCCCATCTGCCAACAGTCCTCAAATGGTACTAATCTTCAGTTTCAACTATGTATATTTTCGGGGGTAGTCAATATCTGTAAGTCTGATAGAGGAGCATTAAACAGAATTCAAGACTTACAGCTTCTCGTGTTTGCAGATCTATTTTGAGAGATGGACCACCGGGCAATTGACACACAGATGGTGTACCTACAGGTGCACCTGCTAATGCCCCCTGATGATCCTGGGCTTCAATCGCTAGTTTCCAATCTTCTTTAACCATCAACTCCTTGTCATCGGATATTATTGGCCAAGGATTGTTAGTGAATACGATTGCCTCCATGAACCATTTCGCTACCTCGAAAGTGCTCTTCTGGTGGTGGGGAACGTTCTGATCACTACTGGCCTTGGGTTGCGGAATATTCTGGTCTCCACTGGACTTGTTGGGAAGCACGATTGCCTGGGCAGATGGTGCACAGTCAGACTCGGATAATTTGTTGAGCAGGGATGACTCTTGGCATTTGAGCAGTGGTGGTGCCATTGCCGCAGGTAGATTTTAGGAATTTGGAAGAGGAGGGTGTGCAATGACAGTATCGGCATGACTCCGTTTCTCTGGCAGTGGAACCCTTTTAGTGCGTAATGACTTGTCCCGGCACACCTGACCTAGATGAAGCACCTCCTGTTGATTATCCAAATCGTCTTCTTCGATGTCACATGATAAGGTGAACTCTCCGGTGTCCTCTCAGTCTTCATCACCGATCTCCTGATCAGTCTCGTCATCCTGATACATTAATGAAATCTGGGATATTAGACATCCACAATATGATCCACCAAAGCAGATCATTTGAAGGCAAACATTTGATGGACAATGAGATTGGTTGCTTTCTTGAATGCGAGTGCTCTCTCTAGGTGTGCTTCTTGATTCTTCTGTGAATGGTGATTCCTCACCTGGCTGGGTGTAGGTTCCATTTGCTGTAACGAAGATCTAAAGTTTGAGAATGTGGGAGAGAGTGTAAAGGCAGGAAATATATGATTAAGTGCAATACAATAATGGGATAAATGGTGCAAGAATTAGCACATAGTCGAGGAGGATGCAATTTGAGGCGCACCTTGAAAGGGTTCTGGAGAGAGAACTTTAACGGTTTATATTTATATCGAGGACAGCAGTCCATGTAGCGATTGTGGATATTGTCAGGTGCGCCGGAATTGATGGATTCTTAATGCTTAATGTTAGCAACTCCTATGAACAACACTCTGTATGGATGCAAGAATTGGAGGTTGGCTAAAGCCAAGGCACATAGAGAATAGAACCAGACGCACTGGAAGATAACTTGCGACATCAACTAACCCTTGGTGCTGGCCACAAACTGAGCACTGAGAACCTGAATGAATGCATGAGCCCCTGCATAGGACTCCTCTGAAGGTAGTCATTATGCATGAAAGTTCGAGCATTTGCGGTGATCTCATAGCATAGAAATTGGTGCAGCATTGAGAATCTGCAGAACTCGATAGATTTGGTTGGGACCTTGAGAGTGACGGCTGAGTTGCAAGGGTTCATACTGGAGTTTGTTGTCGAGTGAGGAGAAATATGAATCTTCATATGTGGTATATCTGCCGGAAGGACACATGTATTTTCACGATATTCTATTGTATTTGGTTGCTGCAGCTAAGTCAGCGGTCGATAAGGCAATATCGTAGGCATAACTTCCCTTTCATGTGGTCATCTGGGCTGTGGTTGCAGAATAGCCTTCACAACAACGTTGCAGTAGTTAATGGAAGAGGGAGCAAATTTGGTACACAAAAGAGAGATGCAGGCGTAGAGAAGGAATGGTAATGTACGATGGACGATTCAGGGGTAATCTTATTGATTCAAGCCCTCATCAATGCCAAGATTGCTAACAAATGGGTCATAAATTCTCACTCACATTCTGATTTTGTGCCTAATATCTAGTAAATTGCACACCATTATATCACGCATTCATTATGAATCTCACAACTACAATGTTGACATAAAATAAATATCGGGGTTGAAAGCTATATTCTACAATGGTATAAATGTATAGTGAGACGTCATGTCACGGCGGGCAGAGGAATGATGGTTGCATCCATGCAGTTCTGGGGAATTGAGGTGCACCGAAGTTGAAATGGATATGCTTGGATTCAATGGCTGAGGATTGCACGCACCCCTAACTCTGACAGTTAATTGCACTCTTTGTAGCTGTCTTCTCATAACTCAAGAATTCAAGATTCTCTCTCTCGGAGCTTTATTCAATGGGATTTGGTCCACATGATCTATTTTCGGATCCGAGTTTTGGCGGCCCAAACATACATTTAGTCAGAATACAGTTAAGTGTTGATTCAAAAATTTGAGAACTTAGGCCTCTTCGAGTAAGTGCGGTACATGGGTGAGCGGCAGTTGCCGGCCATCTTGCAGACTCGCTGAGCAGAATCAGTCTTTTGAGATTCTCCCACTTAAGCTTCCACAGCTCTTTTGACAGAGCCCGAACTTACAGAAGCTACTTTAGGATTTGGAAGCATTGGTCCAAACAAACTACTTAGTCAATATCGAGTAATATAGGGTTAATAATTGGCTGGGCTTGTGCATTTATGGTTTAGTTGCGCAGTGGCACCTTCCTCCAACGGACAGTGGACACGGAGCTGACAGGTCAAGGTATGTTAGCGGCGGCCTTCAACATACAGATCAAACATAGGTTCATATCGTAGCAGGCGCGGAGCGGGATGAGCCGCCTGCACCTAAAGGTGAAGTGTCATGATAGATCTGTGTGCACTGGGTCCACTAATTCAAAGTCAAAGAAAACATGATGAGAATGAAGCGAATGAGAATATGCAAAGTGCACCACGTACTGACAGTACATGCGCTTCAGTGGCTCATTTGTCGCTCTTGAGGCGTGCCTAGGCTGGAATGATAACATCCATAATGACTCGCAGCTTGTCAAAGTTGGCTTCATACATATCCAAGAAGATCAATCTGGACAGGATTAAAGATCTCAGTTGTGAATGATCTTCGATCATAGGCCAAGAAAACCCTGGCAGTGAAAGCGGCATGTGAGCCATAAATACTCGAGCCGTGTCCCAGCTGCAGACTCTCTGGGATGCGGATCAGAGGTGTGCCAGAACTTCAATGATATGCCAGCAAATGCTGCGGCTTTGCCACAAATAAGTGAGCCTATGGCTCAGATTCTGACACAAGTACTCAATATCTCCCAGTCTGTTTTGATTGCCAAATGGGATTGGCAAAAATGCAGTGCTGGATCTGTCACGAAGATATGCCCAGGATTCTCCGGTGCACCTGAACTTCGATCATATGAGTGCAAAAGCTCCTGCTTTGCCACAAATAAGTGAGCCCTGTCTCATACTCAGACATAAGAACTTGAATATCGCCTAGACTGTCTTATTGCTAAATGTGATTGGCAGATATGCAGTGCTCGATCTGTCATAACAAATCATATGACATTTGCCGAAGAGACTCCGATGTATCTGAACGTGGATGAATTTTGCATTTTCATTCCAAATATGGACGTGGCTTCAGGCTTCCGGTGCACCTCAAATTCGCAACTGACGATTGATTGAAGCCATTTGCTGAATCATGCTCACGATTTGACTGATGCCATATATCATGCAATGGGTCGGCCGGAGGAACTTCTCATGTCACGTATCAACTCACTTCATCTCATATGGTCATTAATAAAAAACAAGAACGCCAATGAAATCCCACTCTAACCATTTCTAATTCAAGATACAACAATTCCAACATTAGAACATTGAGTGACTTCAACATTGAAGGGAGAAAGATTCATCTCTCCAGTATAGTGTCCCTTACAAACGACCTTTTTGACTATTTGAATTGGTTAAGAAGATTATGTTGCTTGAATGTCTAAAGAGGCATACATTGATGAAGCGTCTAACACTCTAAGATGAATAGTTCCTCTGGCTGCAATGTGTTTCCATTCTATGTCAGCAGCTTCCTATGGTCCTCACGAGCCACCAGAATCCGGTATATCATTGACGTCATGATGTTCGGTTGACTCATCAAGCCATCCAGCACTCTCATTTGCGCAACTTCAGAGTGTTGGTACAGATCACTCGCATGGTTATCGTAGCCACCAGGACCTGTACTCAGTAACCATGTGTGTGGTACTTGGTTTTGCCCTAGCCATACAACTCGTGCAAATGCCGGCTGCTACTGCTTCAATACCCAACATTTCAGAGTTATTACTGCATAATTTGCAGCTGTAAGATTTAGGCCTGTCCCGCCCACTTCGGGTGCGGTTATGAATACAGAGGGATTTCATAAATCCTGGAATTTGAGCTGCATTTCTGTGCGTTAATCATTGCCCATTTCGGCATACATGTGGAACATATCTACATTATCCGCAAACAGCTTCGTTAGCCACCACTTCAAATGACGAACTTGGCCAGGAAGAGGACAAAATAGCACTGCTTTTTGTGGAGGAGGTGCAATGGGCGGTGCATTTTGGTTTCTCTCATCTGGAAGGAGCGTCTCTCTTTATGCGTTGTCTTGGTCAGGTTCAGGATACTCTGCAGGTTCCTTGATGAACATTGGCAAAAATATCTCTCTCAGCCATCGGAAAATCGGAGATTCCACCCAAGTATCGAGTGGCCATTCATCGTGCCATTGTCCAGAAACATCGTTGTGATCCTCCGTGTCTCCCAACATTAATGAGAAACATGCTAGCCGGCATCAGTAAACCCTCCATGCTCCAGAAGCACTCCGCGAAGTGTACCTCTCCGCCTGGGTCTTCAAATATGCTTGGTCTTCCTCAGTCCACTCAAGATCAATGCGGTGTGCTTTCTCCTTTCGTATCCGGACGAGTGGTTATACATTGGCGAGTTTCGATTCTGACCACTGCCTGATTGTCCATGGCTTTGCATTCTTAATCATCCGGTGCGCCGCATCCTGTTGAGCTTCTTTGTCTTTAGTCCGGATAGCATCCATCAAACTCTTCACAGCCGAACACAATGCCTCAGCACTATGCTTTTTCATCACAGTATCATCCTCTGGATCTTCAGGCACACCTGAAAACAGCCACATTGTCTGAACACAGCAGTCATAGAGTGAATGGAATCCCGGTGTAGCTGTGACTTGAAGTTTGAATCCAATGCTCGCATTCTTTGCAAGTTGCCAGCCCACAGTTAGTGTTAGCAACGGGTCTGGGTAACCCGCCAGCGGTCCGGGTTTGGACCGCTAAAACGGGTCGGTTCGGTTCCAGAACCGTCCAAAAACCCGACCCGCTGACTCTTGGTGGGCCAAACCCGGACCTGTACCCATCAATCCGCGGGTTTCGCCGGGTTTGGCTAGACCCGGAGGTTCCAATCTCCGGTTCTGCGTTTCAGGTTTCATATTTCTGGTCGCATCCAGATATGCGACTGTTAATCGTAAAATATTGACATGTGTACGTCACGGTTCATTTTCGACGTATTTGTCGCCTCGATGTGCAAAACAAACATACTCATGTGTCCAACCACTTCCTGAAAATGAGCGTCAACAGAGCGTCAACAGAGCGTCAACGAGATTTGGTCTTGCAATCTGTTTTGCCTATAAAGGCGGCCAAAAATTCCTTTATGACTGAATACAACATATCGGAGGTGTGATTTCCCTGGACGCATGACCAAAAATCGTTGACGCTCCGTTGACGCTCATTTTCATGATAGTGCAGGGAGGGTAGTGCAATCTGTTTTGCCTATAAAGGCAGCCAATAATTCCTTTATAACTGACTACAACCTATCGGAGGCATGATTTCCCAGGACGCATGACCAAAAATCGTTGACGCTCCGTTGACGCTCATTTTCATGATGGGGCAGGGAGGGTATTGCAATCTGTTTTGCCTATAAAGGCTGCCAATAATTACTTTATGACTGACTACAACCTATCGGAGGCGTGATTTCGCAGGACGCATGACCAAAATTCGTTGACGCTCCGTTAACGCTCATTTTCATGATGGGGCAGGGAGGGTATTGCAATCCATTTTGCCTATAAAGACCGCCAAAAATTCCTCTATGACTGACTACAACCTATTGGAGGTGTGATTTCCCAGGACGCATAACCAAAAATCGTTGACGCTCTGTTGACGCACATTTTGCCATGGCTGTATCCGCAATATGCAATCATTTAATTTGGCACACTCCATCATTCACATTGTTTTGGCTGCCTTTCTGGCGGTTTTATTAACTTTCTTCTTGATCACTACGTTGTTCTTTGATAATACATAGATAGATTTAATAATAATCTCCAAAATCCCTTGTCTTTCGGTCAATGCTCGTCATCAGTTGCAGGATCGCTCAATCCGCTGCTCTTGTCTTCAAAATGATTGTTAGCTGCATTACCACACCACAGATTGGGTACTAACCTTCATCAGTCAGCATATCTGGATCAAAATCGGTATCGTGCTCGGTTTCCTCATCATCAAAAAATTCCGCACAGTGAAGAGCTGTATGCGAATAGGTATATCCGGCGGGCAAATTGACTATTTGAGAAGGTTGAACTTCAGAAGTGTTAGCTGTTGGGGCGGGTGGCGTGCCGGGCAGTGGCAGAGTCCGCTCTGGAGTCCGCTCTCTGCGTCGGTCGGGTGGAGGTGTACCTGTTCCTTTGCGTCTCCAGCGTCTCTGCCGATTCTTTGCGGTGCCATTTTTGCTTGGAATGCAGCCGGACGTTTGGTTTTGACGAAGCATTGCCGGGTGTCTTTGTATCGCAGCCTTCACCTTTTTGTGCCTAGGAAACTCAACACCCCGGTTCTTCTCTTCTCGGACCTCGGCGCGTGGTTTCTTAATAAGATATTTCGTTTGCTCGATTGCGGCACGCGAAAAGCCTTCTTTGGCCATTTTGGCCATATTCAAGGCCAGGCGCATGTAGGACTGTTCCAGCTGTACCCGACCTCCTTGCCTTGCCATAGTTGCTGACATGTTGAAAACGTACAAGACATTAGTTGCTGCTTCTAACAATGAAATTCGGCTGTTACCTCTACCATATATGCTTCCGTAGCCTCCTCTAAGGTGATTAATGCCTGCTTCGTCCACTCACGGGGATGCTTATCAGGAAATCCATCTGCGAAAATCCCAGAGCTGACAACATCATGATGTTCGATTTCGCGGACAGTGTGGAGAAATGCCTTTGTCGACCATGGAGGTTTCCCGTTACGGGCAGCGATAAATTCGTTACGTAGCTCTCTACGGACACCCGCTGTACGTTATACAGTTAATTGACTGCCCTTTGCCTCGATATGAATATACTCACATCCCACTGCATGCTGCTTCTTATTTTTCCTGCTTCCAGTCTTGTGGACGATTTTTAAATGTGCATCCTGGGTCATATGTTTGGTGGCTGCATTGGCAGCGTCGCGGTGAACTAACTTGTGTCTGCG
>Ga0307512_10001779_pt1 | contig 29280 bp, 41 predicted proteins | sample 14_EM_MG_FD_200267 | JGI IMG/M metagenome (GOLD analysis project Ga0307512, IMG submission 200267) | Populus trichocarpa ectomycorrhiza microbial communities from riparian zone in the Pacific Northwest, United States - 14_EM | ecosystem: Host-associated > Plants > Roots > Unclassified | place... | reverse complement strand
TGGAACCCCAGGAACGCGCAGATGTTCGCGTCCTGCTCGGACGACTGCACCATACGCCTGTGGGAGTCTTCGGCAGTAGGCGGCGGCGGCGGCGCGGACGGCGATTCGTCGTCGCCACGGCACGGCGGATGATCGGTGTCACGAGGGCGAGCTCAATGGGAAAAGGCAAGGGGAAAAGCAGAGAATCCTAGGTTGAGGATGGTTCTCCTGCGTCGCGAAGCCCGTGAAGTAACCCTTCTACTGATATTCCTCTCCCCGTTCCACCTCCCAACTCCAACCAACCCCTCTCTTCCCCACCTCACCCCTCTTTCCCTTAGGGGGTCTCAATTCGGATGGTCCCGATCAGCACAACCTGCACTTCTTTCCATACCTCACTTCAGTACTCATCCCCATCTATCTTCTCTCACATTCACCCGTCGCACGTCTACGTTACGTCTTAGTTCCCTCACCCAGAACCACTCATGACCTGCATGTAGACTGTTTGTCATAATAGCAATTTCAACAAGGGCATATATATTCAACTGCCAACTGCATCGGTGGCTTCTTGGTGATGCATCGCTCACCTTAGGCGCGAACATTCATCGCTGTCACATCTTTGAACGGAGGTTTCAGCCTCCCTTCACTCTCCTCTGAGGAGGGATCATTCGTGGAGTCGATGAAGTATGAATATAGGCACGCGCCGTGTCACAGTCGATGTAGAGTAGGGGCGAATGAAAATTAATGAAATCACGAAACGATGATAAGGTGACGTGACTAGCATAAGCACATTCCCACTGAGCAGACGCGAAATCACGAAGATGGGTTGTTCTATGGATAGTAAACCAGGTGCCATGATTGATAGCGGGGCTAGAGAAAATCTATGAGAACAGGACTATCGAGATATTACTGTTACAGTGCCGAAAAGGTAATTGCTTCCCTAAGCCAATTGAACAAGCTCACGATAACCACGGGTGCAAAGGTGAAATGGTACAAGAGGTCTCGGGATTAATGTGCGTGTCGTGCGAGATGTATACAAGATTGTCCTTTGAAGACTCATTTCGTCGGGAGAGCACGAGAAGGAACCAAACGGCTGGTCAGCTGAGAATGAGCGCGATGCTTGGGCATGAAGAGTGAACACGTCGGTTCTTTCTTGGCGTTGGGAGAAGACTGCTTCAGCCGAGGAGCCGACTCCAAGGGTTGAGAATCGGTCGACTTCTGGACGAGAGGGGTCGACTTCTTTTCAGTCACAGGGAATGCAGGTGGCACTTTCGGAGATGGACGATAGACCGCAGGTCTTACAACTACTCGAGTACCGGAGGCAGGTTGCGACGGAGAAGACGACGCTGGAACGACACTCTTGATGCGCGCGCGATTGGTCTGAGCAGCCGGCATTGGGGGCCGCATGCACGGCTCGAACATGGTCCGCTGAATCTTTGAGGCTTCGCTGCGTGTTTTCTGGAACAAGCTCTTTTGCTGAGGAGTAGAAGACCCTGACACCACAAGGGTAAACGTCTCTAAAATCATCCTAGATTCACGGAGAGGACTCACAGCCTCGTGCTCGTTTCATTGGTGGGAGGCGATCCGTAAATTTGATTTCCTTCTGTCTTTTGCGTTCCTCCGCTTCGAGAGACCGGCTCTTCATCCGCGCGCTTAGCTCTTCGAGCCGTTTCTCTTTCCTCGCGCGGAGATCCTGGCGAGATTTGAGATCGAGTTTTTAGGTGTTATAGAAGCCTCTTACAAAGAAAAGATCCCTCCATGACTTCGGAGGGTCTAAGGACCCGGAAGAGTACTCCTCTGCCTCAATTGGGTGTTCTCGGCAGCACTGTTGGCGCCATAAGTCTGAAAAAAATTGAGCGTCACGATCCCGCGAACGTAAGGAATGGGTCATACCGTTTGTATGCACTTGCAGATGCTACGTGACGGCGTCAATAAGGAAGAGAAGATATGAAAATTGAATATGAACAGCTGACTGGAGTTGCGTCTTCAAGGCGCCGCAGATTATTGGCAGAGCAAGATTCGAGAATGGGTCGGACCAGCTCGAATGAGAGTGTATCACCTAGGCTAACAATTGCTACGGCGAGAATAAAGATTAGTCTCATGAAGATTTTCCATAAAGGAGATTCTCACAGTCAACATGAACAACTGCGACTGAATGGATTTGTGTGAACAAAGGGAAGGGAATTGAGACACAGGTTGAAGGGCTGACCTCGTCGGCAATAATACACGAGTGATGGCATACGTCTACAGGGGGTGTCAATTTCCGAAGACATTTGGAGGAAAGTACGTGTGAATGAGGGGGAAAGGGATGCGAGTAGGTCGTGACAAGTCGTCGATGGTGAATGATGTGGTGGTGGGTGTGGTCGCCATTGTTGTAGGCATCACCGGCCATTTGCCTAGATATAGTACCACTTTCACACGGCCGACTTTCCCTTCTTGTACAATTCACGCTTAAGTCCGCCCTTCCACCGCCGACTGACAGCCCAAGTCAGCGTGGCGGCTGTGAGGCTTAACTCACCCTTTTTTGTATACCACCATTAAGTCACTGGTACAGCAAAACATTCGAGAAGTCTTGGCTAAAATTTTCTGATCTTATCAAATCACAAAACATGAAGAGAACTTTTGTCCGTGCCTTGCAACTGCAACTCAGGCTGGCTTCTAGAGAACGGGATCTTTCGGGTCATTCGCCATGCCAATCGTGCTACCTGGTACAGAAAATAGATGACAGCCTAAATTGGTAGAATGCTAGGGGTTTCATTGTTTCCTTGTGTGACGTATGGAGCGCATGTGTCACCATCATCCTTCCACGAAACACTCGCGCGAGCTGTCGGCTGAACGACCTTTCAATACAGGAGTAGGCAGAAAGAGAGACGGCGTCTCGGAAGTGCGCTCTCATGAGGCAATGGATACTTTAAACGCTGATCTCAGGTTGGCGTCAACTGTACAGTAATGGAAGATATTCACTCTGTATAACGGGCCGAGAAAGATCCACCTTGGTCAAACGAGACAGACAGCAGGCGTGTCGAGATGTGATCGGGTTTAAAGCTTCTAAAGTGAGAAAAAAGTAATCTCTCGGTTACCCAACTGTCCCGTGCAAGTCCTTTGACGATCGTAAGTGATTCCGCTTCCTAACTCGTCTTGTCAAACCCCACTTACGGGAGGGGTTAAAGCCTCAACCATTCTATCTGGTGTGAAATACTCGCTGTGTCCGCCGGCGAGCGCTCTTTTGCACCCACTCTTTTAGGACAACATGATGCCGAAATTGAAGGAGCGACATGAACCAAAAAAAAAAAAAAAACATAATCTGAAGGGAGCTTCGGAAAGCCGCCCCGGACGCATAAATCACGTCTGGTTAGCGAGGACCGACTGAACGGAGATCAATAGTCAAACACATGGCCGAATTTTCTGCGCCGCTCCGGGTGATTCAGTGGAAAGGCGGAGTCGAAGACTGCACCTTATCACTCTCAAGCCCTCATTGTTCGCTGAGCAATTAGCGGTTCATCCCACGAAGTACGAAATTCCCAAGCCATGGGAGCGGTATTTACCGCCGTTTAAAAGGCCATACCACCAGGTCTGGGCGTGTTCTACATCCAACCTTTTACCATGCAGCGACCAACACACAACCGGCTACACGTCCGTGATGCGCGTGATGCACACACAGTTTTCGAAGCTGTTCGACATGGCCTGCTCCAACCCGTTACACGTCGTCTCAACGAGGTCGAGAGGTCGATGTACATCGCCTCTGGAGCCATTTTCGTCTGGGAAGAGAGCGACGACGACCTGGGTCTGAAGAGATGGACAGATGGACGCATATGGAGTCAATCCCGTATGCGTGAGGTGCGTTGGATTACTTTGTCATTTCCTCGTCGCGCTGACCAGTTAATAGCCATATCTATTCTATGATGAGAGGTTACCATCAGATGATGCGCGTACGAGTAACCCCTCTTCTCGGTCAGTGTGAGCATTTTTGGCCAACTACACCTGTAGCCTGACCTCGCACAGGTCGTCAGGAAACTTTCGATTTGTTGACGGCATAGCGAGGAGCGGACCCATCTCGCCAGCGCTTTCGCACTACGACAGGAGCGAGCACCATCCTATGGGGCTCGTCAAGCAAGCGTATTCTGCTTGGGTTCTCGAAAATCCGGAGGCAAAACCCCGAAAATGGCACCTGACGGCATACTTCACGTACAAGGATCTGCCCCAAATCCCAACCATAGACCAAGACCCCGTCCTGCGCGGGGTCACAGTGCCAGCTGGCGTATACCGGAGTGGGAAGGCCAGGTCAAGGAACTCGGACGCAGGCCTGGGAGCATCGCCGCCTTCGTCGCCGCCACTTTACAGCCGCGGTCCGGCAGGTCCAGGCGTTCCCAACCAAGCTTCGGTTTCGCACACTGCGGATTCCTCGACGGCCCTGCCTCCCTTGCAGATGGCGGTGACACCACGGCCCTTCGATCCGCGTGTTCCAAGAAGGGCGAACGACCCCAGACACGCAGAGGACCTACGCACCATTGACTTGCTCAATAAGAGCTACACCCCATAGGCCTAAGGATCACCAACGGTGCGCTGAGAATTCTTGAGGCGAACAGCGTAAAATGGTGTAGTGTAATCTTATAACCTACTTGCTGTCTTCATCAGCACATCGCTGAGAGTTGGTGCTGGGAATACAAGAGTACGGAGCGTTTTACAATGTTAGAGCCGTCAATCTTCATCGTCGGAAGCCGGATCATTCCCAGCGTTTGCTGCAGCCTGCATGGCGCCTACAAGGTCATCCGACTGGCCCTTTTGTGCTGCAAGCCGTTGTCCTAGTATAAGGCATGTCAATAGATGCAAGGGGTAAGCAAACCGACGTCACGCGTACGAATAAGCGTATGGATGGCCTGCTGCGTCTGCCGTTCCAATTTCGCCAACTTCTTCTCCATTTCTCTTTTAAGATCCCAATTTGGCCGGTTTGGCGCGATGTTCAGGAGATCCTTCACGTGTAGGGTGAATGGGGTAGAGAATTTTCAATGGAAAGATGACCGTTACCAAATCTTGGGCCCTTTTTGCCTCATCTTCCGCGACGATTTGTTCCGCCAACCCCTTGACGTTAGACTCGAGTGTATCCGCCATCTCCACGTTGGTTTGGTGCTTGCGCAACGTGCGTGTTTCGGGGTCGAAATTTCGATTGATCAACACAGGCTCCTTGGCATCGCCACTTGACGGGGGCACGGATCAAATTTGAGTTCCAGCGAAAGCTTGAGGTAACACATACCTGGTGACCTCGACATCTTCGCCGGCTCGTTTTCTTCGTAAAGCGAGTAAACGCTCTTTTCGTGCCTCCGAGGCTGCAGCCAGTGACATTGCGGGGAGTTCGGGGTGCGTGTGAGTGAGACAGCCGAGCTGAGTGGGTGAGTGCTGGTGAGAAGACGCGTCGATAGAACAGACGCCTTGTCAGACCCAGACCCAGACGCGATTATTCCCCGCCTTTACTCGGCGTCCCAAAACTTGAACGTTGAGTTGAACACCAGACACTACCACTCTCAGGAATGTGTCTGAGATGGCAGGGGACATCTTATAGGGTGTACTCAAAATGGCTATGTCGCCCGCCTCTCAGGCAGACCAACGTTGCATTCTGCACCTCCGCCGTCTTTCGTCTCGCTGCCGCGCCATCGACGTCCGTGAACCTAGAAGACTTCCCTTGTGATAAGATTCGGTATAGTCGCTTCTACAATGAATTGCATCAGTTGCTGACGTTGCGTCTATAGCAACTTTTCGATCATCGCGCATATAGGTGGATACCTCTGTGGCCATATGCTGTCATACCTTCTGAGCGACCTTTTTTAGACCATGGAAAATCTACTCTCGCCGACAGGCTTCTGGAGGTCTGTTTATTTTCCGGACCTCCTGTCCTCTCGGCTGACGGCGTTGGAAGATGACTGGCACGATTCAGATGGTTTCAAAAGGAGTCAATCGACAGGTTTTGGACAAATTGAAGGTAGAGAGGGAGAGAGGGATCACAGGCAAGTTGTAGCGTGTTGTATTAATAGACATGTTGACTGATCATGTATCAAGTCAAGGCGCAGACTGCGAGGTTAGCCATCCCAAGCTGTTCTCTGGTATTACTCATGCGCTGACCGGTTCCAGTATGTTCTACCAACAGAACAACACGCATTACCTCTTGAATCTCATTGACACACCCGTATGCGGCACCTTTCCTTACCTTTGCAACCTCTCGTCTGAATGTTCACAAAGGGTCATGTTGATTTCTCCTGGGAGGTGTCTCGCTCAATGGTGGCCTGCCAAGGTGCACTTCTACTCGTCGATGCGAGTCAAGGTGTCCAAGCACAGTCTTTGTCGGTGTTTCACGCTGCACGGGAAAAAGGTCTCAAGATAATCCCGGTCTTGAACAAGGTTATATCCCCTTGCGACGTTTCGAATCAGTCTCAACGTGGGGCCCCCAGATAGACCTTCCAGCAGCTCAGCCTGACAGGGTCAAAGAGCAAATGCATTCGATATTCGGTATCGATCCCGCGGAGGTTTTGCATATATCGGCAAAAACGGGGGAAGGCATTGGTGCCGTGTTACGGGCCATTGTTGAGCGCATCCCTCCACCATCCGGGGAAGTGACGAAAAGCTTGAAGGCCATATTATTCGACTCATCGTAAGTACCCTTCCTTTTATATTAGTGCATGTTCTTCACACCTTTGAAGATACGACAGGTACAGAGGGGTAATTTCTCTTGTCAGTATCCAGGACGGTGTGTTGCGTAAAGGTGCTGTTTCTTTTCTTTTCTTTTCTTCTGTTACTAGGTGGGACTCAAATAGTATCCTCTAAAGGGGACAAAATAGCATCTTGTCACACCCGAAAAAAGTATGAAATTACTGAACTGGGTATTATGCATCCGGAGGAAGTCCCGACTGGCCAACTACTTCCAGGACAAGTCGGCTACATGGCCTGCAACATGAAGCAATCATCTGAGGGTAAATTTTTCACACAGTGCCCGTTTTACTTGTTCTCATGCGGGTGCTGCAGCTCACATCGGTGACACATTACATCATATCGGCGATTCTGTCGAGCCCATGCCTGGGTTCGAACCCGCCAAGGCCATGGTGTGTTCAGCCCTTCAATCGAATAAGAATCTGTTAATATGACGTCTACGCTGACAGGTTTTCGCCGGCGTATATCCCGTAGAATCCAATGACTTTCCCAAGCTCGAGGAATCCATCAAAAGGGTACAGTGATTCACCAATTTGGACGAACGTGGCTGAATAATAACGTTTCATGAAAGCTTACACTGACAGATCGCAGTGTCGCCGTTCAGCGGGAATCATCGGCCGCCCTGGGACAGGGGTATCGACTTGGCTTCCTTGGATCTTTACACATGGATGTCTTCCGACAACGGCTTGAAGATGAGTACGACGCAAACATTGTCGTCACCGCGCCAACTGTACCCTATAAAGGTTTGTCCTCGAATCAGAAGCTGTATGGGAGCTAACACGCTCTTAGTGGTATACAGGGACCGCACTGTCATTGTTAGTAATCCGACGGACTTCCCGGATGTCGTGGATACTACCGCGCACGTCCGCGAAGTTCAGGAGCCTATTGTGAAAGCCAGTATCATCGTTCCAGAAGGTTCGTCACCCCTCATGAGGAATAACCCCGTGAACCAAGCAATCCCACAGAATATCTGGGTGATATGATGGACCTCTGTTTCGATCACAGGGCGGAGGATGTCGATCATCGTTATCTAGAAACTTCGGGGGAGGCTTCAAACCGTGCCATGCTCACATGCACCCTGCCTCTAAGCGAAATTGTGGCGGACTTTTTTGACAAGCTCAAGAGCCGGAGTTCGGGGTTTGCCAGCTTCGAGTGAGTGAATGCGTGCTAACCGGTCCCCAACGATGGCTAATCCGACACGACCGAAAAGTTATGAGGACGCCGGTTACAGACGGAGTAACCTTGTGAAGGTACCTATCACAGTTTCACAGAAGTTGCCTTGTTAAATTTCATGTGTCATGGTCAGATGATCTTCTTACTCAACAACAAACCGGTAGATGCCCTGGCATTGATCGTGCCCCGGAGTGCCGAGCAGAGGGTAGGAAAAATGTGGGTGAAGAAGCTGCGTGAGTGGTGTCCTGTTTCATTGGTCGTCGTGCAAAATTATCTGATATTTATACGACTGTCACGCAGACAAAGTCATTCCTCGTCAGCTGTTCGAGGTTCCCATCCAGGCTGTAGTTGGCAAGCGGGTCATTGCGCGTGAGACCCTGTCAGCCTTGCGGGCGGATGTAACAGCTGGGCTGTACGGAGGTGCGTGGTTTCCACGTTCCCCAATGTGAGGCCAGCTTGGGCCTAACGGTGCGGCTGGCCAGGACATTACGAGCGGAAGATGAAACACCTAGAAAACCAAAAGGAAGCGAAACGTAAGATGAAAAAAATTGGTCGCGTGGACCTTCCCCAAGAGGCATTCTTTGATATCCTGAGTGTAAGACGTCCCTGATGTCTAGACTTCATGGAGATTACCACCGTCGTCTAGATTTGTTCATCTGATACGCTCGGAACCACTAATAGTCCACAGTAATATACATAGCCCTACCATCTCGAGCATACGACATATCCGCGATAAGCATTACACGTGCGATAAGACAGACACCTTCATAATTCATTATCTTCGTCATCGTACGATTCCTTGATGAGGCTGGGATGCTTTAGTTATCAGGCACACTCGCGATGTTAACGCGCTCTTACCGATACATCGACGGAGGTGGGTGATCTCCGCTGGTGATTCTGTCAGTCAATGCGTAAGGCGGGAGAAGGAGCCGTACGTACTCATTGGTAACATATACGTCGACGAGATCGGGGCGCACATAGTCGTAGTATGGGTTCACGACATCAACTTTGTCGACAAGATCGCCCTCTTCGAACCCAAGCACGCCGCTTGGATCGGCGAAGTCCAAAGCACCGTACTCATGGTAGAGATTCCACAACGGCGTCAACTTGAATTGGCCCGCACATACCATCACTGGGGTGCTGTGCGCGCGGGCTGCGGTTGCCGTGAGAAGGGAGCCTGTCACGGCGAACATGCCGCCGTTGGTGAGGATGGCGTGGGCCCCGAGGATGACTTTGCTGACGCGAGACATGAGGGCGTAGATCGAGGAATCGGGAACGAGAAACGTGGAGATGCCGGAGGAGGATAGTGAACGTGCCATGTCGTGGCCGCCGTAGCTTAGAGGAGAAGGGGCGCGAGTGACTTAAGCATGTGCGACGATCGGATGGATGGTCAATCGGCACTCACGAAGGACCACTTTCCGCAACGATGACGGTGAAATTGTGATAATGGGCCGCAGATTTGAGATACGTCTCAACTGTCTTTGATCGGCCGATCGTCAAGATGATTTCGCTGAAGGGGAATCAGTCCGATGATAAGAAAAATAGAAAAAGGAAAAAAGGAAAAGGAAAAAGGACGCACTCTGAGTGTATGTGGTCTTTGGCGCTTTTCGCGATATTATCGTGGACAGTCTCGAGTTCATCGAGGATATCCTGTATCGCCTCCATCACGACGGGCTTCAACGTACGCGCGAACGAGTCTGGATCGTCCGAATCGTTCTCCTTCAGCACGAGCGTCGACTCGGCCGCCTTTTGCTGCTCAGCGGCTTGTCTGCGCGGCTGGCCCTGGAGCACAAAATTCGCGATCGAGAACTCGGTCGCGGACGCGCCGGTCTCTTCGCCTTTGGACGCATTGTCGTATTCCTCTCGGACGTGATGGAGCAGCCGTCGGACGGTGTTCCCGACCGTATGTTCTGTGGCCCATCCGTGGCGTCATTTTGGTAATAAGGACATGGAAGGGGGTGTGGCAAGGGCACCTTTTGGCTGAGCCTCTATTAGTTTCCGCCCTACGCTTCTGATGATCTCCACTAGCTGGTTGATGTTCTGAAATCGCGCTTTTGATATGACCTGGCGCAGAACGAGCGCTGTCTCCAGCGCCGTCTCGCGGGACCCAACTACCTGCCTGATGGGTGGCCAGTCTTGGTCGCAGTAATTGACTTGGATGCCAGAGCCAGGGCTCACCGTCTCCTCAGTTTCGCTGCAAGGGCCTCTACAGGGCGTTGCCCTGCTGCCGTTTGAGGCGCTGTTGCCATCCTAGCTGGCTTGGAATGATAGGTGTAAATTCGCGATTAATGTACAGAATATGCGGGGGATGACATAAATATTGATGAGCATCCATACGCGACCCTATCAAAGCACGTGACAATGGATAATGACTCAATCTCCTTTAATCTCATTCTTTTCGCAGAGTAAGAATCTACCATGCACACGGTGTATTCAATCTACATGCGGATGTGTACCTGATGCTATTTAGTGGACGACACGTGCCAATCTAGGATGTCTGCCCATTTTCCAGGAAGAAGTTGGGATATTTGTTCCACGTCCTTGTCACCACGCCCAGACAGACACTAGGAAAGTCAAGTGTGAAACTCTGACACGGCTAGGAGTAAAAATAACATACAAGCACAATGTCCTGGTCCTTTCGTAAGGTCTTGGCCAGGCGAACAGCCTCCCAGACTGCGTGCGAAGATTCAAGCGCTTTTATGACCAGCATGATTAGGTGAATGAGATGCCAGTGTGAGGGGACTGCGCACCAGGGATAATACCCTCTAGCTGCGTGCATAGACGGAATCCTCTCAACGCCTGCTCGTCAGTCGCAACCACGTATTCCGCGCGGCCCGAGTCTTTGAGCCAGGCATGTTCGGGACCAACGCCAGGGTAGTCGAGGCCAGCGCTGACCGAGTGCGTCTCGATAATCTGTCCCACAGGAGACTGTAAAAGGTACGTCCGCACGCCATGTAGAACCCCCGGTTGTCCCTTTGACAGAGTAGCACTGTGCCTGTCTCCGTCGAGGCCTGCAACAAACAGGGTAGGCAACACATTGACTGTGCCAAGTGCGACTCACCTTCACCGCCGGCCTCGACACCAACCAGTCGAACCTGCTTATCGGGGATAAAGTCGTAGAACGTTCCAATGGCGTTGCTACCGCCACCGACGCAGGCCACAACAGCGTCGGGTAGTTTTCCTCTCACCTCTTGCATTTGTTGCTTGATCTCTTTTCCGATGACACGTTGGAAGTCTCGGACGATAGTGGGGAATGGGTGCGGGCCGATAGCTGAACCAACCAAATAATGGGTAGTTGAAAGGTTTGTGACCCAATCACGCATCGCTTCGTTAATAGCATCCTTTAGTGTGCGCGATCCTGACTCGACAGTTATGACCTGAGTCGAGAAGTCAGAGTGGTTCCAAAGAAACTGCATTGTGAATGGGCACCTTGGCACCCAGCATTTCCATTCGGAAGACGTTCAAAGCCTGGCGGCGTACATCTTCCGCACCCATATAGACGACGCATTCCATACCAAATCGCGCGCAGACGGTGGCTGTGGCAACGCCATGTTGTCCGGCACCAGTCTCAGCAATGATGCGCGTTTTCCCGATCCTTCGGGCAAGTAGAATCTGCCCTATGGCATTGTTGATCTTATGTGAGCCTGTGTGGTTGCTAAAGCAGCACGTGAGACAAGTGATAGTGAGGTTGAATGGCGAACGAACAGGTCCTCTCGCTTCATCCAAATCTTCGCACCACCGGCATGTTCTGTGAGCTTCTCAGCAAAATAGAGGTTTGAAGGTCTGTTCATATATTTGAATAGACCCTCCCACTCTTTCCAAAACTCCGCGTCTGTCATGGCAGACTTGTGAGCTTGCTCCAGTTCGACGAGACAATCAACAAGAGCCTCAGGAACGTATTGTCCACCGAATTGACCGAAACGCGCGGGAAGAACGGCCGTTTCAGGCGACAAACTCGGGGCGGGTGGTTCGGCTTGATTGGCATTCTGGACTGGTTTTGTAGATTGACTAGATCCGTTGGGTGGGGAGCGGGACTTTTCCTGCGGCGGTTGCCCCTTCAAACTAAGGGTTCGACAATATTCTTCTACCTTGGAGGCAACCTGACCGGGGGGTGCTTGTTTAATGACGGAAACCAACCTGCTACCAACGACGACGCCTTCTGCACCAGCATCTACGACCACGTCAAAGTGTTCGCGAGTTGACACGCCAAAGCCAACCGCAAGGGGAGCCGTGGCATACTCTTTTATGCGAGCTATGATATCAGGGAGGTCCGTATTCAAGGCTACCCTGTCTGAAGATCCTGTAGTCCCCATCTGTTTCAAAGTTAGAAATGTGCCAAACTCTCACTCTGAATCGACTTGCCTTGGAAACAACATAGATGAAGGTATCCGCAATAGAAGCGAGGAAGCGAATACGGTGAATTGTCGTAGAAGGCGCGATGAGAGGCACATAGGCCATACTGGTCCCTCGCGGTCATGCAACGCACAAGGGTGGTGACTGATGACCCACCTCGCCGTTGCACACTTCTCCCGGAAATACACAGCCTCCTCTGGGGGTAAATCGACAACAATGAAGCCATTGGCCCCGGCTTCGAACGCATCCTGGATCGCCTTTTGCTCCCCGTACGCGAGCAAAGGGTTATAATAACCTACGTTGTTGAGTGAATGATGAAACCAACGCAGTGCGCATAACCTTACCCATAAGGATGACCGGAGCCGTTAAGCCTTTATTCCTCGCCTCTTTGACCATTTTTAGGCAAGTTGAGTAGTCTACATCAAATTGCAAAGCGACCTTCGCAGCGTGATCAAGAATTCATGATGGGGTGCGTCAGGATGAACACACGTTGTTTGTTTCTTGGATAGCTACGCCGTCGGCCATAGGGTCTGAAAAGGGTACTCCTAGTTCGATTATATCTGCACCTCCCTCTTGCATGGCCAGCAGAATCGGGACGGTATCCTGGGGTGTTGGAAACCCTGCGGTCACAAAAGTGACTAGCGCAGGGTTACCCTATAGGTGAATTCCGTTGAGGAAATAGCGTCATGAAAGGAATGGATTGTTTTCACCTCTTCTAGTTTGATAGCGAATACTTTCTTGATGCCGTCCATCCAGTGGGAAGAGGAAGTGCAGATGACTGATGACTCCAGTCCCGACCGGGTTTTAAGATAATTGTGTCGAGATCTTATCGCCACCGGGCATTATCGGGCGTCTACGGATAAACAAAAAGCAGGTCCAAATTTAACCTATGCGGCCAACGTCACCGTTAGGCCATTTCCGCAGGACACCAGTCAGCCAGCGCAAAGGCAAGCGACTCGACGGAATGGAACTTTGCCTCGCTTCGGATGAATCGCAGGTGTTGATAATCTACACCGGCGGTACCATTGGGATGCTTGTCGGAGAACATGGATACGTGCCAGAGCCGTATTTCCTGACCGAAACGCTACGCAGCCAGGCTCGCTTCCATGATCCGCTCCAGGACTCGCTCTTCTCTCATTCCAGCTCGGTTGAGGGTTTCAGGCAATGGTCTTCCAGCGGAAGAAATTCTCCCTCGAATGCCTCGAATGCCTCGAATGCCGACTTTACCGGGCCCGTCTCGCAGCAGTCAACCCTTCGCCTGCGCTCTTCCCGGCCTTTGGGTGCTTCGTCCGCCCTATCTCCCACGGGTGTACCTCCTACGCCTCCTCGAGGCGCAGCCGTACCACATTCTGTCAAAATAGCCGACGACGTTTACGAGGCGCGCGTGCCCGCTCTCGTCACTCCTCGGAGCGCCATCAGAGGTGGCGTTGGGAAACGTATACGCTATGCCGTTCTGGAGGTACACCGCTGGTGGTGATGAAACCTTGAAAATTTTCTCATCTGTATCCGCAGTGGCACACGCTCCTGGATAGTAGCAATATCGAAATAGAAGGTCGTGATCGTCCCAAACCTTACCCAAGCGTCCCAACTGATCGCTCACTTTTTTCGTAGTACAGACTGGATTCGTATAGCTACCGAGATTGAATTGAACTATTCCCTCTTTGACGCATTTGTGATCCTTCATGGCACGGATACCATGGCATATACCTCAAGCGCTCTTAGCTTCTTGCTGGAGGATCTAGGAAAGACCGTCGTAAGATTCCATACAGGTCATCTCACCACGTAGTTCTAAAGAAACGCACAGATCGTTACGGGAGCGCAGATACCACTGTCTCAACTTCGAAATGACGCCGTGGACAACCTTCTGAGCGCCTTGACTATTGCGGGTCACTATATCATTCCAGGTACCCTTAGACGTCGTCCATTCATTTAACGAAGCACTTTGATGAACCGAGTGTTCCCATAGAGTGCTGCTTGTTCTTCAATCACACACTCTTCCGAGGAAACAGAGTTTCCAAGGCTTCGTCGAACGATTTTAACGCCTTCGCAAGCCCGAATTTCCCGCCTCTCGTGAATGGTAAGTACTCCAACCTCTAGTGTCCCTGCGTGTGAAATGGCTGATCCCTCCGGACAGTGGGGATAGACATCACAGTGAACTGGAACGACGTCATCAGACAAACGAGCCTTCGCAGATTCAGAGCGCACAAGCGTATGTGACATAAAAGCAAGCTGATATATTTCCTCCGTGTTCTAAATATCCAACTCCACGAACCTCAGGGCTCAGCCCGCATGTAGGTAAATGGCCGCTCTCAGATCCCCACCCGCGCAATTGGGCCTCACAATCCACCCACCATAGCTTCATTACGCCTCTTTCCAGGTATCACAGCTGCTACGATCCAGGCCTTCCTCACCCCACCTGTCCGAGGCGTTGTCCTCGAGACGTTCGGCGCCGGAAACGCACCCCAACGCACGGATCTGGCGTCTGCCCTCCGCGAAGCATGCGAGCGCGGCGTCGTCATCGTCGCGATCACACAATGCGCGAAAGGCTCCGTCTCCAATGTCTACGAGACAGGGCGCAAGCTCCTCCAAGCGGGCGTAGTTCCAGGGGGCGATATGACGCCTGAGGTATGCACGTCCCTCGCCACGCGCAACCGCCGCAAAAAAAAAAAAATAACGAAGGAGTATCGTCACTCATTCATTCGCTTTTCGTATTTTTTTTTGGCAGTGCGCGCTGACGAAGCTCAGCTACCTCCTCTCCAAACCCGAACTCTCCACCGAGCAGGTGCGCAGCCTGGTAAGTGCACCGCTGCGCGGCGAGCTCACCCGCGTGGTGCACGCGGCACCTACGCCGGCCATCGACGCGAACCTCGAAGCGATCAGCGGAACGCTCTCGCGCGTCGTCCGGCTGAGTTCTCCTGCACGCCACCAAATCCCCACCATCATCGTCCCCGACGCACAAGACGAACCACAGGACGCTGGCGCCCCGTGGTCATGGACCGGCGCGGAGGCAGTCACGACCCATTACGCGCTGCTCTCGTGGCTCGTCCACCTCGCGGTGGCGGCGAATGACGTAGATGGGCTCCGCCATTGTTTGTCCACGGATGAGGCGCAAGGAGAGGACAATCAGTACATGATTCCGGGAGGACTTGTCAATTGGATTAACCCCGCGTCGGGAAGATCGCCTCTCCACGTGGCTGCGGTTAATGGCAGTGCGCAGTGCGTACATGCATTGCTCAAAGCCGGGTCGCTGGTACACCTCAGGGATTCGTTGGGCCACACAGCACTTTACTACGTGAGCGATTTCCGTCCTTCAACGGGCATTATGCGAGGGAAACCTGATCGATGTCGTCAGGCTGCGCGGCAGGGTCATGATGAAATTGTGAGTACATTGGTATTGGCGGGCGCGAACCTTAGTGGGGCGGACTTTGAGGGGTTCGCTCCTCTTGGCGTAAAGATGGCACTTCTTCGTGAAGATCATGCCGCATTGGATATATGGGAGAAAGCCGGGGTCCCTATACCAGATCGACAACAGGAGGAGAGCAAAGGGGACGTGAAGTCGTAGATGTACAACAAACATGGAGGAATGAGAACCAAGAAATATAATATAAAACCAATGGGGAACTCGGATTAAGCTTCTGTCATGGCCGAGTCATCTCGTTCTTCGGAAAAGGAGGAAAAGTGGTCATTCAACGTCTTTATGAAGAACTCCATTTGGTCGTAACCGAACGTGAATGTGTCCGCGAGGAAGTCTAACTTCTGAATGTACTCTTGTGACTCCTTGTCTAACTCCAGCGGGGTATATCGCACCACGTGTTGAAGATCGTCTTTAGTTTTAGGACGAGGGGGCGAATGACCCGAGACAGGGGAGGGCTTAGGTTGATACATAGATGTAAGTAGAAATGAGAGACTCGCTGCAATAGTACGTTAGAGCGGTGGTATAAGGGACGTTGGAAGGGTAACATCTCACTTGTATTCATGTGCGAAAAGATACATTTATATGTGACCTCTTCCAGCTCACCCAGATTAGTGTACGGACTCGCCTGGATCTTGGCGCTCAGAACAATGAGATTCGTCAAGTCCTCGTAAAGCCGAATCGTGACACCGTGCTTAGGGTCGTTAATTAGGGTATCCTGACCCGTGCGGCCACGCGATGCCGATGATGGAGGCTCTCGCTGGGCCTTGGCGTTTTTGTTCTGCAAAGTCTGCGTGTGGGCGATCTCTGCCTTCAGATCGGCTTGCGTCGTCTCCACTACGTTTGTCAGGTGAATGAGTCAGCGGCAAACATTTATGTGACTGTTATTGTTTTGACGTACGTTGTTCATTCAACGCAGCAATGCGAGCATCCTTGTCCTTAATGACCGCGTCCTTTTGCCTGAGCGCCTCCTTAGACTTTTCAAGACGTTCCTCTAGCATGCGTTTCTCCTCATCCGCTGCCTCACGCGTAAGAAAATGAACAGTCGACCCGCGGCCTTCCTTTAACATGGGAGTAAGACGGGCAATTTGTGCAGTTAGTTCCTTGATGAGCTCATCTTGCGCTAGAGCAGACGTGAGCGAGTGGGAATGACTGTCGGTCGGGCAGAAGTCACGCACCCATGGCGCCAGCTTCATATTGCGCTTTCATTTCCTCTAACCGCTCCTCAGGTTCTGTATTCCTCGTCTGTATCAGTCGAACCAAGGTTTCAGAGAGTTCCTCGCTCTTGGCTTTGTACTGCGCGACAGTGTTCGTTAGACCTGCCACGACCTGGCTTTGGGTGTGAGAGGCAAACGTACCAAATCTCGCCCCTCTCTCATTCTCTCAAGTTCCCCAAGTCCCTGAGATTCGATTATCTCCCCCTCTTCCACGAGGACGGGTGAGCCAGGACGTGGCTTCCCTTTCGTTGGTGGTGGAGGCTTCGCCACATGGGGTTCATCATCATCCAGCTCCTCGACGACCACCAAATCTGAACTATTCTTATGACCGTTGGTCGTCGAAGCTGCCCTCCCTTTGCCTTTTGCCCTGGATGGGGCCTTCCCGTTGGTCATCGGAGACGCGGTTGTAGCCTTGCCTTTGCCTTTGTTCTTTGGCTCAGGCTGGACGACCTCCGGGACATCCTCATCATCGTCTTCCACGACCATGGGAGACTCCCTTGGCGCTTTCCGTTGTCTAGTTGTCGTCGTTGCAGCTTTCTGGACCCTCGCGGTGGAGGGACCGGCAGCGGAACGGAGAGTGGCGGTTTTCCGCTTCTTGGAGGGTTGATATGGGGTTGAGGGATCATAGCCACCTATTGCAAACGATAATTAGTAATATTGTTAGTGATACGCACGTGAAAGGACGCGCACCGAGCTCGTCTGCGTCGGAGGACATGACCTTGAAAGGCGTTCAACTCGCGTCCTCGCGGCATTTCCGGCAACACTGATCAACGATCCAATCCCGGACCGTAGCTTCCGGACTCTGGTTCCTGCCGTCACTTCACCACGCCACACGCAAATGACCGATATCCAGGATTACTTCTCCAGGCGTGCCACCCTCATACAGGAGGATAGATCTTTGCGTCGGGAGAATGTCCTGCTTCGGTCGCTAACCGCGAAAGAGTCTGTTGCCGACGAGATAGTCAGACGCATCCGCGTGGAGGAAGAGGTATCGGTTTGGGGCGTCCAGCATGACGAGCTCCCGCATATATTCCCCGGCATGGAATTTCTATTATGTATATGCTCCGGTCAAGGTTATAGTATGCCGTGCTGTAACTAACAGGCTCCTAGCAAAGGCTATAATCGATAAGACAAAAATCTTTAAGATCATTTCTAAGGTCTGCGCTCCGTCTCTCTGTCCGAGTGTTCACCCGTCCTCCTACCCTGTACAGATGCCGAAAGGAGCACTTCTTCATGTACATTTGAATGCGACAGTGGATAATGGGTACCTTTTGGAGCTCGCACTCAAAGAACCATTCATGCATGTCCGCACACCTCATGTTGTCACCGCCGCCAACTCGACGACTACCCGGCCAGAGTTTAGACCATTCAAAGAAGTGCAGTCTTCTCAGTACGCAAGCGTGACGGACGCCGGGTATCCAGGTGATACCTGGATTCCTTTGCAGCAGGCCAGATCATCTTTTACTCTTGGTGGACCTGAGGGCTTCGATCAATGGGTTATGGGTGCCATGTCTATCAATCCTGCCGAGGCGTACGGCACGGACGATACCGTTACTGAGGTCCAAGGACTGAGCCACTGTCTCTCTATGCGCCACACTCACAAATGTTTCAGATATGGAAAAAGTTCACCAGCACCTTTGATGTGACAGACGTGATTAAGTTTATCGACCTACACGTATGATCCCATCGTGTTGATGGTACATATTTTTCAGGGCTTGTTTCTGTATCGTCCCATCTTCCGGCAGTACATTCGTCGGTTCTTGCTAGAGTCGATTGATGATGGGATCACTTATGTGGAGCCACGAATCGACTTCGTCCCGAGGTATGAATTTTATCTTTTTTTTTTCCATTCCCGCATGCTCAATGGTGTTGAGGTATATGTTCGACGCTGACGGCATCCAAAACGTGCCCCATCGAGAATGGTTATTGGATTTCAAACAGGCCATCGACGATGTGAGATCAGTCCTTAAAGAACAGTGCCGTGGAGATGAGTTCGTTGGCGCCAAGGTGGGTGAATGGACACGGTACCTTGAGACGTGGGTAACAAGCATGACAACGACAGATCATATACACTACTTTCCGTGGGTTTTCTGCAGAGGAAATAGAGTGGTACCTGGAAGACTGCATTGCCTTAAAGCAAGAATTTCCTGATCTGATTGCTGGGTTTGATATCGTTGGGGATGAAAATGTAGCGAGGCCGTTGACCGACTATATCGAGCCCCTTCTGGCTTTCAAACGACGTGCTTACGATCTTGGCTTGGATCTGCCACTCATTCTCCACGCGGGCGAAACGCTTTCGGACGGGGGCAAAGCTGATAACAATTTGTACGATGCCTTGCTTCTCGGCACGAAACGAATCGGCCACGGGTAAGTTCAAGGTTCTCCTTGGCTAATGAGTTTTGATCCCGGGCAGATTTTCGATTGTGAAACACCCCAAGTTGATGGACTTGTGCCGAGAGAAAGGGATCGCGCTGGAAGTGTGTCCTATCTCGTGCGTGCAGTTTCCTGATCGGACACGGTCTGCTTCTCTGACCATGATGACTTTAGAAACGAGATCTTGGTGTGTCGCTAGCTGCCTTGATTGATACGAACATGAAAGTGACCCTATTTCAGCGACTTACGTCTTCGATGCCGATGCATCCGCTGCCAATAGTACTTAATCGGGGTGTGCCCGTAACGCTCAATTCGGATGATCCGTCTGTATTTGGGGCGAAAGGACTATCATACGACTATTTCCAGGTGCTCGTTTCGAGTGAAACGACCGGGCTCATCACGCTTGCTCAGATGGCACGAGACAGCATAGAGGTGCGGCAATGGCGGAGCGCGCAGCGTCAGTCGCAGACGGTTTTTAATAACGCTCGTTTTTCATTGCAGTTCTCCACGCTGGAAGACACGGAGAAAAAGAGGGCGCTGTCACTGTGGGAGAAGCGCTGGTACGAGTTTGTCGAGGGATTGGTGAAAGAGTTCGGGGATTGCCGTGAATAGAGTTAGTTCGGTTCTGAGAGCGATTCAATTCATCTATTCCGTACTCGTGCTCGCACTGCAACAAATTCCACTCACTCATCGCACCATCTCCTCATCCGCTTGGCCACTCCCTCTCCTCAACTCTTTTTTACTTTTCTTATCCACTCTCAAGGTACGCATTCCCTGAAATGTGTCATTCCTCTCTCCCCTCTACTCTCCCCTCACCGATCCTATCCTGTCCCCAGACCTCCCCTCATATTCACTTGACTTCCCGCTCCCAAACACCCTCCTCGTATACTTTTCCGTTACCCACTGGCCCCTCGCTCCCACACCATATCTGAATCTTAACCGAACCTTGCACTAAAAAAACCCTCCCGGCAATGCCAGAGTCTGACTCCAATAGGAAACGCTCTCGCTCTCGTTCACCGTCCGACAGCGAACAGCCGAAGCAACATAAGCGCGCTAATACAGGCGCGGCGACCCATCCTGATGAACCAACCGCGCTCACCTCCAGTAACCCCCACCTTCCTCAAATTCCATCGGCCGCAGCCAATGACGTAAACATGACAGATCCCCTCCCTACCGCGACCGATTCCGTTTCTGCCACCGACGACACCGCAAAGGGGAGCGCAGAAGCAAGCGACCCCATGGCTGCCTCTTCACACCCCAATGCCTCCACCTCGGCAGCCCCTACATCCTCCCCTTCGGTCGCCACCCCCCCTTCTGCCCACATTCACATGCGATGCCTCATTGTCACCCAAGACGCGTCGATCATCATCGGTAAAGGTGGTGCCCACGTCAACGAAATCCGTGAGAAGAGTGGTGCTCGGGTGATGGTCTCCGAAAGCATCCCTGGCAATCCTGAGCGTATCCTCAACGTTAGCGGTCCGCTCGATGCGGTCTCAAAGGTCAGCCTTTGTCCTTGTCCGCAGCCGTACTCCTTCTCATCTTGATACCACCCTTCCTCTCCTTTCCTCCCAAATAGGCCTTTGGACTCATTGTCCGGCGCATTAACGATGAGCCTTTTGATGTCCCCTCAGTCCCAGGTAGCCGCGCAGTAACTATCAAATTCATGATACCCAACTCTCGCATGGGCTCCGTCATTGGAAAACAGGGCTCGAAGATCAAGGAAATTCAAGATGCCTCAGGTGCGCGACTCAATGCCAGTGAGGGTATGTTACCCGGATCTACCGAGGTGCGTATAATCAGTATGCCATGCCCCCTTCTACCTATTCTCATTCAAACTTGCTCCCACAATCCTTAGCGAGTACTCAGTGTTGCGGGCGTCGCAGATGCGATCCATATCGCAACCTATTACATCGGCAACATCCTTATCGAAGCACAGGAACGGGCGCCATCCAGTTCACACTCATCTTATAGGCCATCAAATAGACGATCTGGAGGCTACGTTGGCTCTTCCTACGTGCCTGGCGGCTCCAGTTATTCGAACCCGTACTTGCAAGGTGTGAACAATCCCGCGCAGCAGTTGCAAACACAACAAATCTATATCCCTAACGACCTTGTGGGATGCATCATCGGGAAAGGTGGGAGCAAAATCAATGAAATTAGGCACATGAGTGCCAGTCAAATCAAGATTATGGAGCCGGGTGCGGGGCCTGTCGGATCAGCTCCGGGAGGAAGTGAGGGAGAGCGGCTGGTTGTTATCACGGGGCCTCCAGCGAATATACAAATGGCAGTCCAGCTACTTTACCACGTGCGTTGTATTCTCCCTTTTCTTTCTTCCCCATGCATCTCATGCATATTACATGTCCGCAGCGCTTAGAGCAGGAGAAGCAGAAGCAAGTTCGTGCGGTTGGTGGTTATCCCCCATAAGCTTTATTGCCGTCTCGACGATATTCTCCTAAAATACAACGACATACATTCCCGCCAACGGCTGTTTCGGTTTTTCTTGCTGTTTCTCCTTGGCTGTCGTGTACGATAATGCCCCTGGTTTCTAGCCTACTGCGCCTACTTCGTTTTCCCTACCCACTATTTGGAGTCGACGTCTCCCTGGTTCCACACTCACCTCACATCATCACCCCTCCCCATTACCCCCCTATCCATCGCTCCCATGACTCCCCCCTCATAATCCCCAGCATGTAGTTAGCGTCTTGTTACTTGTCACCAGTCGAGACAATGTCAAATTCCTCATTCCATTTCCATCCCAAGCTTCGGCTGACGTAATGATAAATTTATGACCTCAAACGAGCGAAGTCCCAGCTTTAACGTATTACGCGTAGACACACACACACCTGCACCACAACTGACTAGTTTCCTCGATATGGCCCCAGTGCTCAAAGCCTATGAGAAAGGGGTTTCCACCTCAGAAAAACGTAAGGGGAAACGCAAAGTTGACGACATGGATGAAGATGGCCAGGACGGCGTTTCCAACAGGAGTCCCAAGAAGAAAAACAAGCAGCGCGTATTGCTGCTCTCCTCGCGCGGAATTACGCATCGCATGCGGCATTTTATGAATGACCTCGAAGCACTACTGCCCCATGTTAAAAAAGGTGTGTGTGTATTCGTGGGGTCCACATTTTTATCGGTGAAACGCTGACAAGAGAGCGAAACGGTGGTCCAGATTCGAAGCTCGACTCGAAGAACCACCTTCACCTGCTGCCCGAACTCGCCGATTTACATTCGTGTAACAACACGCTCTACTTTGAGACGCGGCGGCACGAGGACCTGTACCTCTGGGCGGCCAAGACGCCGAACGGGCCGAGCATCAAGCTGCACGTACAGAACGTGCACACGATGGACGAGCTCAAGATGACCGGGAACTGTCTCAAAGGCAGTCGCGGGATCTTGAGCTTCGACGCGGCGTTCGAGGAGACGGAATGGGGACGATTGACGAAAGAGCTGTTCACACATGTGAGTTTTTTTTTTTTTTTTTCCCCGCTCTCCCATCTCTCGTTGTCGTGCGGGGACAATTCAAAGTGCTCATTTGATGTGCTTGTTTTTTTGGTTGGGTCCGCGTGGTAACCAACAGATATTTGGAGTGCCATCGCAGGCTCGGAGAGCAAAGCCATTCATCGACCACATCCTCACGTTCTCTATCCTCGATTCCAAGATCTGGTTTCGCAACTTCCAGGTCAGGCACAACTTGCTGTTTTCTAAATCTCACGTTTTGAACGGAGGAATGGCTTACTGGCACAACCTTTTTGTTTTCTCCGGGTAGATAATCGAGAAGGACCCCCTGCAGCCTAATGGCCCTCCGGAAATGTCGCTTGTTGAGATAGGACCCCGCTTCGTGCTGACGCCCATCCGCATCTTCGAAGGTGCCTTTGGAGGTGCCACCGTATTTGCTAATCCAGGTACGTGCCATGGTGCCCATGATATGTTCCTTGTTATATTTAGAGCGTCCCGTTTCAAAAGAATTTGTATCACCCGCTCTTATCAGGTCAGCAAGGCGAAAAGAGAAGGGCGAAAGGTACAGGGAACGAAAGCTCGCACAACAAGAGCGTGGTGTACGCCAGACTGAGAGGAAACGCGAAGAGGACCCGCTTGCAGTGGCAAAGGTCTTTGCCTAAAACGCATTGACGTTTGTCTTGCGAACAAGTGTGATCCGTTTTTGTCGTTCCCCTTCATCCCCACACTCCCCTTACCAACTGTAGTCATTGGCACACCCCTCATGTACACGTTTCTCCCGGACAAATTTTTACTTACGAAAAGACACCTATAACGGTGCAATCGCGGTGCCACGCACGTTTAAAACACGAAATCACGTAAGATTTCGAGAAGTGCCCAACAGTGTGCCAACTTGAAATTACACCGGTGCCTTTTCTCAGGTGCGCTCGTCGTATGGGAATTAAGTCAAATACCGTCTTCCATGGGAACGAACGAATAACATACTGACCGCGGATCTGTGGAAGGCATGCAGTATAGTGCGTTCAGAGGCGTCACCGCGGCTTGACGGCATGGGCTGGCCGCCGAACCTGAGGACGATTGGCTTTGTCAGCGACTCTTGTACTCTGAAAAGGGAAGGCGAATGACACGAGAACGAGCTAAAAGTACAAAGTATCTGCCTACTGCTCACCATGAATCTCAACAGGGCTAAGACCGTCATTGCATATTGCGTCAAGCTCCAGATCGTGGGCACCACACTAAGTGACGGTTGTCCTTTGGCCGGCTTTGTTCTTCTTTCGCTTAATTTCACTCCCCCCTGGGCACCGGTGTGCCATCATCGGTCTACTGACTCCGTTCTCCGTCGCATATATTAACGCGCACCTGAAAAATGTTCCCCCACACAGGTGTCTGGGACGTCTCTCAATCATGGCCATCAAGTTGGAAATCCATCCCTCATCTACGTCGGTGGACATGCTCGGTCCACCTGATCCATCGTGAGTTGTTCTCATACGCTCCATGTGGTACAGTACCATCTAAGCACGCGTATGCGATCGTAGATCCGCGTACTCCCTCTCCGGTCACATAGTACTTTCCTTGCCCTCCTCTAACTCCCGCTTCGAACGACGGCGCGCTGCCCGCATTCTTCTCCGATCCCTCGTCATCACTTTCGAAGGACAGGCAGAGCTGGTCATGCAAGAAGCGGGCTATGCCGCCGCCCGTCTCTGCTCCATCTCCAAAGAACTCGTCTCGAAAACGACCGTCGAACTCAGCAACGAAGGCGACGAGGATGGAGCACAACCCTGCGCGTGGCACGTCACCTTCGATCTTCCCGTCCCGGGCTGGCTTCCCGCGAGCGATCAATACGGAGACTGTCGGGAGGGCTATTCGGGCACACAGTACAACCTCTACGCCACGGTGAAGTACACGAACCTGGAGGAGTCGTCCCTCGGCTCGTCTTGGGTCTCCGCCCTCTGCACCCCGTTCTCATCCAAGACCAAAGTCGTCCACGCAGAGCAGTGCGGGATCACACTGAACCGCTTCGCGTTCCCGCTGCCCAGCTCGGCCTCGCAGGTTCCTGCTGCTTTCTTTTCCGTCACCACGAATGCGCAATCATTGGGTCCTGAAGACAATCCCCACCCGATCCCCGCGGATATTGTCTCCAAGATCGAGCTCTTGGCCTCTGTTCCAGAGCACATCAGTCTGGACGACGAAAGGTTTCCGTTCGCCCTAAGCATACGAGCATCCTCTTTGTCCGAGAGCGAAGCTGCTAAGCTTCGCGTCTCGCACATGTCCCTTGAATTGCAGCAAATCGATGAGTATACGTACGTCTTTCTCTATCTCATTTTCAGGGGTTTGAATCCTTACTAAATCCTCGGTTCCCGCTATAGCTCATCTGCGGATTCATATGCGGCGCGCCATCCTCTTCCCTCCCCGAAGGAACAACCGCCCCATAAGGCCCTGCGTGACGCCCATCCGCTCCACGCACTTTACGATGTTGGCCTCCTAGCCCCACTTCTCCCCTCTGGCCTCGACGATTCCCACTCTCTCCTCGCGGGTGTCGACCGGATCGACATCCCGTTCGACTCGGCCGACCATGCGCGCAAGTGCGCCGAAGGCATGCATCCCAAGCATTGGTTCACGATAGAATCCAAGGTCCCCTTCACGCACTCACCGTCGGTGTCTCGGTATCATCGCCACCACCACAAAAAGGATGACCCCTTGGAGTGGATGGGGACGCCCCGGCTCCGAGCGACTTCCCAGGGTCCGTTCTTCGGCGTCAGACACGCGCTACGCGCCATCGTGGTGCTCTCGTACGGTGCTCCCGCGGACGGGGAGCCAAGCCCACCCAAGTCGTTACTCGCTTTTACCCTCCCTCTCAGCTTCGTTCGCTTCCGTTGCGCAGCACGCTCCCGTTCCCCTACTCCACTGTCAACTCCCGAGCTGTCGCCCTCGTCCGGTACTCAGGCGCTCCCGACGACCATGGTACCCTCTCAGCCTTACGATATGGCAGAGCTCCCCGCATACTCCCAATTATTCTACTCTAATGGAGATGCAAGGCACGACGATTCTATTCCCCTGCCTGTTTACACGCCCCCTGCGGTCTCGTTACTGACGTCGGGGGATGTCAGCGAGGACGGGTACACGAGTTCGGAAGATTCGTGTCTCCTCCAGAGCCCTGCGTCCTCGGATTGTCATTCCCTTTAACCTCCTTCAAGCATATCTTTATATTTCGTCTCTATCCCTAATTCTCTCCAAACAACGTCACGCTATGTAGCATATCAACTCGCTGTATCATGATCACTTCGCGATCTCTCCTCTCCTTTCTATTGGGCGTGTCACCTTTGTCCCTTCGTTTCTACGATCAATTTACTTTTAGAACTAAACACAACGCACTACGAGTAGTACAATATGTCCACCGTCTCTGTTATACGCAACGGAGGACGTTCAATTTCCAATAATCAGAGAACTGATGAACTCAATGCATCCTCGGCTCTATCACCCTGCTAATTTCGTGTTCGTCCAGAGCCGGTGACTCGTTTCGACTATTGCCCGCCCGCCTTAGCAACCTTAATCAAGCCCGGCGATGCTCAACAGATCCTACTTTGCTAGCAGTATCTTATCAAGAACCTTCCACCCCTCCACTGGTCCCTCACAGTCCACAATCCATATCTGCGTACATACGCAACTTTCGAGCACGCCATCGCCCTCCGAGCCCTCCTCTCCCGCCGCGCACCGCAAAGCGACGCTCAACCCGTCCGCCGAATGCCTCACGACGTCCTCCCGCTCGAGCTCCTGAAAAAACCGCGCGCGCGTGTGCGCCTCCTCGTCCGCGACATAATACAGCGAGAGGTGCGGGAACGCAGGCGGCGAGTCGGGCCCCCCTTGCGCCGCGGGGGCGAGCGCGAGCCTGAGCGCGGCGCGCAGCTGTGCCAGCTCGGCAGACGGCGCGATCGCGACGTAGACCGAGCGGAAGTAGTGGTCTCCCGCTAGCGCGCGCGCGAAGCGTACGTGTACGGCGCGCTGGCCGAGCGGTATGGCCTCGCGCAGCGCGAGGATCAAACTCGGGTCTGGACCTGGCCCGCCGGGGTCTGAGAGGGTCCGAGTCGATGCGGCCTCATCATCATCATGATCGCCTGCGATCGGTCGTGGTGTGCCGCTAACGGCCGCGAGCGTGATGTGCGGGTGGAAGTGCGGGAAGGAGCGTGGTGCGCCTGGCTTGGGGTGGCGCGACATCAGTTGCTGGAGGAGCGCGGATTCCGGTTCGGAGGGTACGAGCCAGACTGCGATACCTGTGCTCCGAGAGCAAGACCCCATCATGATCACGAATTTTCCCCCAGCGAGCGATCGAACAATTAGGGGTGTGTGTGCGATTTAGGAGTGTTTCGGTTGAGAGACGTACCCATTGTTGTTTTGGTCGCTGGTTGGATGAGCAGCGGCAGGCTGTGGTGGCTTGGCTTGGCGGGGAGAAGATGGCAGACTGACCGCGATATAGATAGATCGATCCGCTCTAGAGTGGACACTGAAGATATATTTTTACCTCTAGCGCGTATATCTATCGTGCCTCATGCACTGTAGCATAGCAAAGCGGATTGATATTCAATACCCAATGACATAACTGAGCAGTTTTCGATAACAAATCGACAGGAGAGCTAGTCCTCTAACGCAGGCAAATATACACTATGTGATTATGGGTTGGAGCTAAAGTTTCGTCTTCGCCTTGATATCCCTTAGGCCGCCAATTTGTCCCTTGCCATTGACGACGACAGAGCCCAAGTCGCCTTTTTCTTGTCGAAGGGCATAATAGCCCACTCCCTGGAAACCCCGGTATAGCTGCCATCGAAATATATACAAGTGTACCAGAATATATTATTACGATAGTACGCCCCACAGTGAGGCCAGTAGTCCTGCCACGCTTGAGGACCATGATGCAGTCGTCGCGAGTCTTGTCATACATGGTTGGTTTGCGCATCTTGTCATCTGTGATAGTGCCCCGAAGATAGAGGTGGTGGCCTGCACTTCGATCTGGTCATTAATGGAGGTGAGGTGCTGCTGGAACGACGCTTTACTGAGGACAAGGACCTCATGGCGGGGCTGACTCTCCGACCTGCACTCGTAGAGCTTGTTTTCGGAATGGGGGATTACAACGTGGCAAGCCGTGGCTAGGGGAAGGTCCTTGCCGTCGCCGCCTTTGTCGAGGAAAAATCTGGCAATGCCTTCGACCGAGGGCACGGATCGAGCACAGATACCAGTACCCAGGCCTTTTCAGGCATCGTGAGTCTTGCAATGGCCTTGGATATGCAGTTCGACGGCAGCGAGCGAGTAGGGCCACGGGGAGGCACACCTCAAGGTCATGCAGATTGAGAGTCTCCGACAGTGGTAGTCGTGCTTCTACACGTTCTAAGCGCGCCCTCTCCATCCGTGGCCTTGACTGTGATGCCTTCTTCCACTAGACCTAAGCTACTTAAACTCAGTGATTTCCCGACTTTTGTAAGCAATGGGGTGTCCTCACTGCATCTCTCGAGGAAGGTTTGTCAATGATGGCATTTGGAGGATGAATCGGTTCGCATTCCTGGCTGTGCCCTATTAGCTCAGTTGTAAAAGAGGCTTCGGATGGTCATACGTGGCATCCACCCCAGCGTCCAGCGTATTTCAGGATGGCCTTGGTGGCCCGGCCCTGTTTCCACCTATACGACATGATTAACGACAAGAGTCTTAACGAGACCCTCACCAGGACGCTCTAGAGAAAAATCACAGAGGGATGAGCGTAAATGAAGCCGATGGGGGTCAGTTCAAATATCAAATACCGTCTAGGAACTCAGTGACAGTGACATCGTATACTTTGTCTGGAAAAGTCGTGAGCATGACGACCTGTGCGGCGCTGTGTGCGCAGACACCCTCCCTGAGATCGGCTATTCCATAGATTTAGATTTATTGAAGTGATGCGAAGTGCGCACGGTCGAAACTCATACCGCCACACAAGGAGTCTTCAACAAAGAAGTCGAGCATACTAAGAGGATCTACGAGATATCATATAGGAATTTCTATGATAATTGTGCAACAATCGAGCAAGGGCTTCGAAGTGCTGAGGCCTCGGATGATGCGGGGCCGCGCAAGGGCTAGCACTGAGATATACGGTCTGTAGTACTCGTGCTAGCTTGGCACCACCGTGCCCGTGACTCAGAAGTATTCATCTTCGGACTCGGATCCCACGAACATGCATCGTCTGCCAGTGGAGTTGAAACCTCGCTTTTGTAAACGTCGATGACTGGCTACGTACTAACAAGAAAGGTGATTTGTAGACAGCACTGCTTTATGCTGCTCACTCGGGTGAGAATGAGGTGCTCTCTCAAAAAATGGAGAGGGCTGGTCTCATTCAGGATCGAACTGTGGTGACGTCATCAGAGCGCGGTCAGACCCAGAGCGCGCCCCCAGCATCAGGGCGTTCCCCTGAGCCAGACCAGCCCACAAGTTCTGTTGGCTCATTTCACGCTATATCATGGTCAATGACAGGTGGGACTGGGGCTGACTAAGGCAGATTAAAAAGAAAAAGAATCGCGTGACCGCAACTGGAGAAAGAAACATGTTTATGTGGCGTAGTTGGCCGAATTTATTACTGCTTACTGTTTATGATAATACACGATG